>RRZT012749981.1_pt1 | contig 40926 bp, 39 predicted proteins | sample 2165551 | NCBI WGS metagenome assembly RRZT01 (sample SAMN10456910, study PRJNA506462) | wastewater metagenome | biome: wastewater; feature: sludge; material: wastewater sludge; isolation source: wastewater sludge with Escherichia coli K12::gfp cells carrying plasmid... | place: USA: Moscow, Idaho...
ATTTAACCACAGTATCCTAGAGCTGCCGAATTCAATCGGAATGAAAAGCCGTATTTACTTCGGAATCTTTGCTCGGATTCAAACGGAATTCTTGGCGGTTTTGCTCCGGAATCTATGGCTGGTTTGACTCGGATTATGCAGCTATATTGAATATGACTTAAATGGGAATATATTGGATTTAAATGAGAAATTTAATGAACTTTTAGGATATTCTAAAGACGAAATTGTAGGAAAAAATCATAATTTATTTATTCCTTATCATTTAATAAAATCAAAAAAATATATTGAATTTTGGGATAATTTAAGGAATGGTTTTTCTCAAATTGGTTCTTTTAAAAAAGTAACTAAAAATGAAAACGAAATATGGACACAATGTGCTTATATTCCTGTAATAAATAGTGATAAAAAAGTGGAACGAGTATTTGAAATTATAAAAAATATAAACGAAGAAAAACAAAGAATTTCAGACTTGGAGCAACAAATTTCAGCTTTTACTAAATCAAATTTGATTATGGAGTTTGATTTAGAAGGGAATATTATAAGTTTAAATGATAATTATTTAAACTTATTAGAATATAGTAAAGATGAAATAATAGGTAAAAATTATTTTATTATATTGCCTATGATAAGAAGAAAAGAATTATCATATAATGATTTTTGGAATAAATTAAAACATGGTCAGTTTCAAATAGGTGAATTTGAATTTGTTTCAAAAAATGGGAATAAATTTTATGCTTGTGGAACATTTAATCCCATTATGAGTTTAAATGGTTGTTTCTATAAAATTATATTTAGTGGTATAAATGTTACAGAAAATAAAGAATTAAATTTAAATAATCGTGAGATATATAACGCCATTAATCGCTCGATTTCTTATGTTGAATTTGATCTAGAAGGTAAAATTACAAAAGTAAATGATAACTTTTTAAAATTAATGAAATATACATCTACTGAAATAATAGGAGAAAATCATTCAATATTTTTAACTGAGGAAGAAATATCTTTAGGTTCTAGTGAATTTTGGAATAAATTAAGAGATGGAAATTATATTAATGGTGACTATAAAAGAGTAAATAAATTTGGAAAAATAATTTGGCTTAAATCAGGTTATAACCCTATTTTTGATATTGAAGGTAAGCCTTATAAAATTATAAAATATTCTCTTGATATTACGAAAAGTAAAGAAGCAGAAGAGAAAATTAAGAGAGCTGAAGAACAACTTTTTGATTTTGTTAATAATGCAAGTATTGGTTTAAATTGGTTAGATTATTCTGGAAATTTTCTATGGGCAAATAAATATGAATTAGAAGTTTTAGGTTATTCTGAAAAAGAATTAATTGGAAAAAATATTTCAGAGATCATTGAAGATAAATCTATATCTAAATTTTTAATTGAAAAATTTAGTACAAATGGTTTTGTTAATGATTTTGAAGTTAAAGTAAAAGCAAAAAATGGTTTGTTAAAAGATTTATCTATAACATCTAGACCCTATTTTCATGAAAATAAATTTGTTCATACAAGATGTTTTATTAGAGATATCACTCAAGAAAATTTATTAAAAAATGAAAATATGAAAAAAGAATCAGAACTATTAAGTTCTGATAATAATTTAAAAATTGCAAATTTAGCAATATTAAATCAGAAAAAAGCGCTTGATTCATCAGCAATTGTTGCTGAAACAGATGCTACAGGTAGAATTATTTATGTGAATGATAAATTTATACAAATATCTAAATATAATAAAGAAGATATCATAGGACATGATCACCGCATATTAAATTCAGGATTTCATGACAAAAGCTTTTTTATTGATTTATGGAAAACGATATCGAAAGGGGAGATTTGGCATGGAGAAATTAAAAATAAAGCTAAAGATGGGACTTATTATTGGGTAGATACAACTATTTATCCTCTAAAAAATGAAAAAAATAAACCTATTGGTTATATTGCAATTCGTTTTGATATCACAGATAAAAAAGAAGCTTTTGAAATACTAAAATGTTCTAAAGAAAAAGCTTTGTTAGCAGAAAGAAATAAGTCTGAGTTTTTATATACTATGAGTCATGAAATTAGAACACCGTTAAATGGAATCATTGGTATGATTTCATTATTACAAGAGACAAAATTAACACTTGAGCAAAATGAATATTCCGAAGTTATTTTACATTCAGGAAAAACATTACTCACAATAATAAATGATATTCTTGATTTCTCAAAAATAGAATCAGGAAAAATGTTTTTAGATGAAATTGAATTTGATTTAATTTTGTATATAAATAATTTGCTAAAAAACTTTCAATTTATGGCAAAAAAGAAAAATATTATTTTTAATGTTGTGTTACCTAAACATGATTATATGGTCTATGGAGATGAGGGTAAAATAGGTCAAATATTATTAAATTTAGTTTCTAATGCGATAAAGTTTACTGAGAAAGGTAGTGTATTAATTGAATTTAATGTTCAAGTTAAAGAAATTGATACCGTTGTTCATTTTATAGTTAAAGATACGGGACATGGAATTCCTGACGCAGAAAAGAAAAATATATTTAATGCTTTTACTCAGGCAGAAAAATCGACTTCAAGAAAATTCGGAGGAACAGGTCTTGGGCTTTCCATTTCGAAGCGTTTAGTTGATTTAATGAATGGAGAAATTAATTTTGAAAGTGAATATGGAAAAGGAACAACTTTTAATGTAACTTTAAATTTAAAAACCGGAAGAAAAATTTCTGCAGTAATAGGAAAAGATGAAAATATTAAAAATAAAAATAAATTATCTGCTAAAATTCTAATTGCCGAAGATAATTTAACAAATCAAATTGTAATTTCGAGAATACTTGAAAAATTGGGTCATGATTATCATGTTGTAAATAATGGAAAAGAAGTTTTGAAAATTCTTAATGATTATAAATTTGATTTAATTTTAATGGATTGTCAAATGCCTGAAATGGATGGCTATCAAGCAGCAGAATTAATAAGGAAAAATACAAAATACAATGTCATTCCTATAGTGGCTTTAACTGCAAATGTTGTTAAGGGAGATGATAAAAAATGTTTAGCAGCAGGAATGAATGATTATATAACGAAACCAATTACTAAAAATAAAATAGAAGAAGTTATAAACAAATATTTATCTAATAGTATAAGAGATCATTAATTATGATAGATGAAAATGTTTTAGAACAGTTCGAGGAACTGCAAATAGAGGGAAAGAAAGATATTATAGTAGAGATTATAGATTCATTTTTAGAGCAATCAAAATTAAGAATGGAAAATATTGAATTAAATATAAAAAAAATGAATATAAATGATATTTCAATTGACGCGCATATTATAAAATCAGGAGCAAGAACTCTTGGAGCAAATTCTTTAGGTGATCTTTGTCAAGAAATTGAAAATTTGAGAGGTTCAAATAATTTTGATATTATTAAAAATTTATGCATAAAATTAAAAATAGAATATTCTCAAACTTGTGAAGAGCTATTAAACATTAGAATAAAAAGAGAAAATAAATGACAGAATTAAATTTTTTGGTTATTGATGATGAGAAATTTGATAGAGAAATACTTTCAAAAATACTTACATCAAAATTTACGTGTAAAATATTTGAAGCAGAAAATCTGACTTTAGCATTAAATATAATTTTATCTAATAAAATAGATTTAATTTTTTTAGATGTTGAAATACCAAATGTTAATACTGGAGATTTTATTTTATCTTTAAGAGAGAAAAGTAACTTATCTGAACTTCCCATTATTATGATTAGCGGAGTTTCTAAAGAAGATGTAATAATAAAATGTTTAAAATTTGGTGCGAATGATTATATTTTAAAACCCATAAAAATTGATATTGCTGTGTCCAGAATTAAGATGCATATAAAGCTGATAGAATCAGTGAAAGATATGTTAAAATTTCAAAGATTATTATCTATAAATGCTATGATAGTAACTTATAATCATGAAATAAATAACCCATTATCTATTGCAATTGGAAAATTAAGTTCTTTAAAAAAAGATTCAAAAAATGAAATCATTATTAAAAAAATTGAGTCTGAACTTTGGAGAATTGCCAATATTATAAAAAAAATAGAAGGTATTTCTCAAAGTGACGAAATAAACATAGAAAAATATGCTAATAAGAGTGATATGATTAAACTTGAGTAGATTGAATTTTTTAAATTACTGCATACTTAACTCAGATTGAGTATAACTCGTTTTAGATTTATTTTTTGATTCATGTTGGTAATAATTTACAGAAGCTGGAGCCAATAAAGTGTTACCTAATATAATATCTGCAGATTTTTCAGCAATCATCATAACGGGGGCATAAATATTCCCATTCGTAACAAAAGGCATGACAGAAGCATCTACAACTCTTAAATTTTTAATTCCATGTACAGACATTGTTTTGGGATCGACAACTGACATAGGATCTTCGCCCATTTTACAAGTACAAGAAGGATGTAAAGCGGTTTCGGCATCGCGCGCTACCCAGTCTAATATTTCTTTATCTGTTTCTACTGCAGAGCCTGGAGAAGTTTCTCCTCCATTAAATTCATTCATTGCATCTTGGCTTAGTATTTTTCGAGCACAGCGAACGGCTTCAACCCATTCTCTGCGATCTTGCTCTGTAGATAAGTAATTAAATTTTAAACTTGGGTATTCTTTTGGATTTGAGGAACGAATTTTTACATGTCCTCTGGCATCGGAATTCATGGGCCCGATATGGACTTGGTATCCATGGCCATTGGATGGAGAAGATCCATCATAGCGAACAGCAAGTGGTAAAAAATGAAATTGAATATTTGGATATGTTACTTCATTGTTACTTCTGATAAATCCGCCTGCCTCAAAGTGATTTGTAGCCGCTGCTCCTTTTCTTTGAAATAGCCATTGAAATCCAATTTTAGGTTTATTCCACCATTTTAAAGCAGGGTACATGCTAACGGGTAATTTACAAGCATGTTGAACATATACCTCAAGATGATCTTGTAAATTTTCACCAACTCCCGGAAGATTTTCAGTTACCTTAATTCCATGTGATCTTAATTCTGTCGCATTTCCTATACCAGATAATTGCAATAATTGAGGCGAATTTATAGCGCCACCACAACAAATAATTTCTCCAGCATATACTTTATGAGTGATTCCAAATTTTTGATATTCAACTCCAATTGCTTTTTTACCATCAAATAATATTTTTGTTGTAAGTGCTCTTGTTTTTAAATGAAGATTTGGTCTTTTCTTTTTAATAGGGTGATAATAAGCTCTAGCGGCTGATAGTCTTCGGCCTCTATTAATATTTCTATCAAAACGTCCAAAACCTTCTTGACAATAACCATTGACATCATCTGTTAAGGGATATCCTGCTTGTTGAACAGCCTCAAAAAAAGATAGAAATAATGGATTTTCACATGAAGCTGTTTCAAGCATAAGTGGCCCATTAAATCCGTGATATTCATTGGCACCAATCATTCTCGTTTCCGCTCTATTAAAATAAGGTAAACAATGTTGATAATTCCAATCTTCTAAACCTTTTTGATTCGCCCACTTTTGATAATCAAGAGGATTGCCGCGAATATAAATCATTCCATTGATGGAGCTGCAGCCTCCTAGTATTTTGCCTCTACCATGAAAAATACGTCTGCCATTCATAAATGGTTCTGGATCGGATTGGTAACACCAGTCATATGCTTTGTTACCTAATGGGTACATCAGTCCCGCTGGCATGTGAATAAATATATCCCAAATGTAATCAGGTCTTCCTGCTTCAAGTACTAATACTTTATTATCTGGATTTGTACTTAAACGATTTGCTAAAACGCAGCCTGCTGATCCACCACCAATTATAATAAAATCATATTGAATTTTTGACATCACGAAATCCTTTTAAATTTGTAATTGCTTTTCTTACTAAGGAATGGAAATATTCAACACCATTTTCACGTTCAGGATGCAGTATACCTTCTTGGTAAATTCCAACCTCTAGGTTTTTTTGAACTTGTTCACAAATTATAATGTCTTCAATAGTAATTTTTTCAATTAATTTAATAAAATCTTGTCTCTGTTCTAAAGAAACATCTTGTTTAAAACGAAATCGATAATTTAATTTTGTTTTATTAGGGCTAGCTGGATTAACCTGTAACATATAGAAACAGTTTTCATAACAAGGCAATCCTAGGTTAGGATAATGCCACAACCATAGCCCTTCAAAATGACCCATTCCAGAAGATGTTTTTCTTTCACAAGAATGAACAGAATAACGGTCTTTATTTTCAATTTTATATTTTCTTAAATGAAAATCTCTATTAAATAAAGGATGAACTGTCATGCAATGGTAACATTCTTGAAAACCATCAAGCCATGTTTTCCAATTAAAATTACCTTCTTTTTCCATATTTTCATAAACTGTGTATTCATGCATAGGATATTTAGAATGTTCTATTTCAGCTTTTAAAGGAGCAATAAATTCTTCAAAGCTACAGGAATTTTTATCCATATTTATAAATAATAATCCATTGAAAATATCAACTTTTATTTCAAATAAAGAGGTATTACAGTTTTTTTTAACTTCGGAAGTTTCTAATAAAGGAGTATTCATTAATTCTCCTTTTAAATCATATGTCCATCCATGGTATTTACATGTGACAGATGAATTTTTTAAATTTCCGTTTTTTTCATTCACTAAAGGAGCTGCTCTATGAATACAAACATTATGAAATGCTCTTATTATTTTATCATTTCCTTTTACAAGAAAAATAGGGTAACCTGCAATTTCATGTTTAATATAATCTCCTTCATTTTTTAAATCTCCTTCTTCTGCAATATAAATCCATTCAGAAGCAAAAATAGATTTTCTTTCCATCTCATAAATTTCAGGATCATAATACCATGATGCTGGAATAGTTTTAGTAAATACACTCATTTTTTGATTTCCTTAAGAATAAATGGGATTATTTAAAGTAACATCTGATGTAAATCTTCTTACTATTTCACATGAAGGTTTATCAATTAAATCTTTTGCAGTTCCTATTTGTAAAATATTTCCTGAGTCCATAATTGCAATGCGAGATCCAATTCGGATTGCTTCTGAAAAATCATGGGTAACAAAAATAATTGTTTTTTTTAAATTATATTGAAGCTGTAAAATTTCATCTTGTAAATGTTTTCTGTGTAAGGGATCTAATGCTGAAAAGGGTTCATCCATTAGTAAAACATCGGCATCAGTAACAAAAGCTCTTGCTAATCCAACTCGTTGTTGCATTCCGCCAGATAACTCATGGGGAAATTTATTTTTCCATTCAGAGAGGCCAACTAAATGAAGTTTTTCTGCAACTTGTTTTTTTATTTCTTCAATTGGAATTTTTTGTATTTCTAAAGGATACGCTACATTTTCTTCTACGGTTCTCCATGGCATTAAACCAAATTGTTGAAATACCATTGAAATTTTATTTTTTCGAATTCCTATTAATTCATTTTTTGGGCAGTGAATGATGTCTATTAATTGTTGTGATGAGGGATCTCTAAATTGTATTGTTCCTCTTACTTCTCCATGGCTTCTTCCATTCATCCCATTAAAACAACGTAGCAATGATGATTTTCCAGATCCAGACAAACCCATTATAACTAGGATCTCGCCTTGATATACTTTAAAACTAACTTTTCTAACAGCTACAATTTGGTTTAATTCTTTATGAATTTGATCTCTGCTTTTACCGGCATCTAAGGCATTAAAGGCTTTATTTGGATTTTTTCCAAAAACTAAATCAAGATGACTTATATTAAAACATTCTTGAGTCATGTTAATTCACCAACTTTTTTGTTAGAAACAGATAATATTCTGTCAAGTAAAATGGCTATTATGACAATTGTTAATCCAGATTCAAACCCTTTAACAATATTCACGGTATTTAATGCTTGAACAACTGGTTTTCCGAGTCCTTCTGCGCCAACCAAAGCAGCTATTACAACCATAGATAATGAAAGCATAACGCATTGAGAAATTCCTGTTAGAATGGAGCTCTTTGCGTAAGGAAATTCAATTGTCCATAATCTTTTCCATCTATTTGCACCAAATGAGTCAGCTACTTCCATGAGTGAAGGGGGGACCTTGCTAATTCCTAAATATGTTAAACGAATTGTTGCTGGCATTGAAAAAATAATGGTTGAAAAAAGTCCTGGCGCCATTCCTAAACCAAATAACATTAATGTAGGAATTAAGTAAACAAATGTAGGGATTGTTTGCATTAAATCTAATATAGGTCTTAAAAATGAATAAAAAAATGGCCTATGAGCGCATAAAATACCAAGAGGGATTCCAATCAATGCAGATACTAAAGTGGAAAAAATAACTAATGTAACAGTCTCTAAAGATTCTCTCCAGTAACCAAGATTTAAAATAAAAAGACTGCCAAAAATAATTAAAATTACTGTTTTCCAGTTTCTTTTTATTAAGAATGTTAAAATTACTATTATGAATATTAAAACAAAAGGATTCGTCCATTCCAAGGCGTCAACTGTTTTACCAATAACTATATTTAAAGAGTCTGAAAATAATCTTAAATGATATTCTGATAAGTCAACTAAATAATTAACTATATCTTGGACCCAAATTCCTATTGGTATTTTTTCCATAAATATCCTCTTTTAATTTACTTAAAATAAATTATTTATTTATAGTTAAGAAGTTTTTTTGAAATTCTTCAAAATTTGCATTGTTTCCATTACTCAATTTTATATCTGTTAACCATTTTTTAACTTTTGGAAAGTTTGATTTTATCCATATACGGGCAGCGTCTTTCGGCTCCATTTTTTTATTTAGTATCATGCCCATGATCTCTTCTTCATCTTCAATAGTTAAATTAAATTGATGAAAAAATTTTGTTAATTCGGGGCATTCTTTTGAAAAGTTTTTTCTACTATTTATATAAACAATAGACTCTCCTTCTTTTGGACCAAAATATTTATCTCCCCCATCAAGATAATTCATTTTAATCATTTTATTCATTGTGTGTGGTTCCCAGCCTAAAAATACAATCCATTTGTTTCTTTTTACGGCTTGCATAACTTCCATAATCATGGCTTGTTCACTCGATTCAATTAACTTCCAGCTTTTTAAATTAAATGCGTTGTCTTGAATCATTTGAAGAATATGTCTGTTACCATCATTTCCTGGTTCTATTCCAAATATTTTTCCTTGGAATTTTTCTTTATATTTTGCAATATCGGCAAAGTTTTTTACGCCTCCTTCATAAACATAAGAAGGAACTGCTAAAGTATATTTTGCGCCTTTTAAGACAGTACCAATCGTTTCTACGGAGCCTTGTTTTTGATAGGGAAGAATATCGGCTGTCATGGATGGCATCCAATTTCCAAGAAACACATCTATGTCTTTATTTTTCATTCCTGCAAAAGTCATTGGAACCGACAATTCTGTAGACTTTGTTTCATAACCTAATGAGTTAAGAACTTCGGTAGCAACTGCAGTTGATGCAGAAATATCTGTCCATCCAATACTTGAAAAACGTACTTTTTTGCAATCTGCAATAGCAAATGATTGAAATGAAAATACTCCAAATAAAATAGACGATAATAAATATATTTTTCGCATGTTTTCCTCTATAAATTGGATAGAGCATTTAATTTCAGACATTGCTTTATTCTTTACAAGAATTTTGTTAATTTGTCTATTCACTGAAAGTATTTATTAAAATTTATTTATTTCTATTTTATTGGTAATCTTAATTGGATTTTAATGAAATATTTTTTATTATAAAGATATGATTATTGATTCATTTTTATATTTTTATTTTGATTTAATTTGTAAATTTATAAAAAATGTATTTTTTATTTTTTAAGAGAGTGCAAATTTTTTCAATTTGCACTAAATTACACTTTTTCTCAATTCTTTTGCGGCGTGGACCATATTTTGTAAAGCAAATTCTACTTCAGGCCAATTTCTAGTTTTAAGTCCACAATCTGGATTAATCCATAATTTATCTTTAGAAATATAATTTAATGCCTTTTTTAAATTATTCACCATTAAATCCGTATTTGGAATGTTCGGTGAATGAATATCATAGATACCAGGACCAATTTCATTTGGATAACAATAGTTTTCAAATGCAGATAATAATTCCATGTTTGATCTTGAGCACTCAATGGTAATGACATCGGCATCGAGTTCTGCAATATATGAAATAATATCATTAAATTCAGAATAGCACATATGTGTATGAATTTGAGTTTCATCACTTATACCACATGACGCAATTTTAAAGCAGGGTATTGCCCAATCAAAATAATTTTTCCAGTCCTTCTTTTTTAATGGAAGTGCTTCACGAAAAGCAGGTTCATCTATTTGAATAAATTTTATTCCTGCTTTTTCAAGATCAATTGTTTCTTCTCTAAGGGCTAGAGCAATTTGTTTTGCAGTTTCTTTAATGGGTTGATCATCTCTCACAAATGACCAAGAAATGATCGTAACAGGACCTGTTAGCATCCCTTTTACAGGTCTTTCTGTTAAAGATTGAGCATACGAAGTCCATTCTAAAGTTAGTGGTTTTTTGCGATAGACATCCCCATAAATGACGGGGGGTTTTACACATCGTGATCCATAACTTTGAACCCAACCATTAGAAGTAAAAATGAATCCTTCTAATAATTCACCAAAGAATTCCACCATGTCATTTCTTTCCGCTTCCCCATGAACTAAAACATCAATATCTAATTTTTCTTGTCTTTGAATACAATCTAAAATATTTTTTTTGATTTCATCATTATAAAAGTTTAAATCAATTTTTTTATCTTTTAATTTTTTTCTGAGTCCTCTTATTTCTTTTGTTTGTGGAAAAGAACCTATTGTTGTTGTTGGAAATAAAGGTAAATTATATTTATTCTTCTGAATTTTAGCTCTTTCTGTGTAATCGCTTTTTCTTTTAAAATAATTTTCATTAATATTATTAATATTCTTTTGAACAATTGAATTATGAACCTTATTTGAGTGTAATCTTGATTGTATAGATTTATAGTTCTCAGTAATAGATGTATTTGTGTTTTTATCTTCTGAATTGCTTAATACTTTTGCTATTAAAGAAATTTCTTGTATTTTTTGTTTTGCAAATGCAAGCCAATTTTTGATCTCGGGATCGATATTATTTTCACTATCTAAATCAACAGGTGAATGTAATAAGGAACAACTCGCACTTATCCATAAGTTTTCTCCAAATAAATTTTTAAGATATTTTAAATTCGATTCAATTTTAAATAAGTCCGATTTCCAGATATTTCTCCCATTAATGACACCAACAGATAATACTTTATCTATAGGGTATTGTTTGATTAAACTTTCTATTTGTTCTGGATTAGAGCATAAATCTACATGAAGCCCATGAATTGGTAGTCGATTGATCTGTTCTATTTTATCTTCTATGGAACCAAAGTATGTTGCCAATAAAATTTTTAAGTTATTAAAATTTAATTTTTGATAAGTTTCTGAAAATGAGTTGAGCCATTCAAGTGATAAATCTAGTGTTAAAATAGGTTCGTCTATTTGAAGCCACTCAATATTTTTTTCTTTTAACAATTTAAAAATTTGGTTGTAAGCTGGAATTATATTTTTGATTAAAGTTAATTTATCATAATTAGGATGACTCGCTTTTCCTAGCCATAAATATGTAAGTGGCCCAATAAGAACTGGTTTTACATGATAGCCTTGCTCTTGAGCTTCATCAATTTGCTCGAATAACGTATTTGTAGAAATGGTAAAACTTTGATCTTCTGTAAATTCGGGAACGATATAATGGTAATTTGTATTAAACCATTTTGTCATATCGCATGCTGAAATATTATTTGAATTAGAAGATTGTCCACGAGCCATTAAAAATAAAGAATCTAAATTTATGGTATCTATTTTTTCTTTAAATCGATTTGGAACAACCCCTAACAATGCGCTTGTATCTAAAATGTGATCATACCAAGAAAAATCTCCGACAGTAATATAATCAAGACCGCTTTCTTTTTGCATTTCCCAATTCAATTTTCTAATTTCTTTACCAATATTTTGTAATTGATGTTCAGATATTTCTGAATTCCAATAAGATTCTAAAGCTTTTTTAAATTCACGATTTTTGCCAATTCTTGGGAACCCAAGAATATGTGTATTAAAATTAGTCATATCTAATCTCCTTAAGATAAGTTATGGTTTGTGAAAAATATGAAATTGTTTATTTATTAAAATTTATAAAGTTCAATGCATAAAGTTTAATTTTTTAATAAATATTAAAAAAGAATTAAAGAAAGAAAAAAGAAAGGAATTAAAAATATACTGAGGATAATAGAATAACAGCATTACTGATCTCCACGCTTTAGCTCTATTTATTAAGCGCCTGCAAGCTGCAGTTCAAATTGGCGCTATAAATTAAATGGTAACAAAAAAATTATGAATTGCAAGTGAGGATTTATAGGAAAGCTTTATATGAATTAATTTTTCTGACGATATTTGGTTATGAGCCGAAATAAGGACCAGTGCATAAACAAATATTGCTCTCATTTAACCTCCAGCTTTAATTTTTTAAATAAATTCAAAAAAATTATAACTTTTTAATTTGCATATTAAAACATTTGAATTGAATATTTTTTTTATTGTAAATTTAATCTTATTGATATTTTTTTTATATTCTTCCTGCACCAATACTCTTGGGGTCAAAAGTAAGACGCAATGCTTCTCCAATAAAATTAAGACTTGCCACAATAGAAAATAAGGCGAGAGCAGGGAAAAAAGCTAAATAGGGATTTGTTGTTAAATAATCACGAGCGGAGTTTAAAAGTCCGCCCCAGCTGACGTGGGCTTGACTTACACCTAAGCCTAAAAAACTGAGTCCCGCTTCAGCAATAATAACACCAGCTAATGAAAATGTAGCTTGGACAGCTAAAGGAGAAATTGTGTTAGGGAAAATGTGTTTAAACATCATACGATAATTTGAAGCTCCTAAAGATTTTGCGGCAACAACAAATTCTCTTTCTTTAAAAGATAAAAACTGACCACGAACAACACGAGCATAACTAACCCAACCTGTAATACTTAAAGCGATAACTACATTAATAAGGCCGCCTCCAAAAAAAGCCATGATAGCAATAGGAAGTACCATTGGTGGAAAAGCTAATAATATATCAATAAATCTTGAAATGAGAGTATCTATTTTCCCGCCAAAAAATCCGGCAATAGCTCCTAATGGAATTCCAACGACAAGGCACATACTCACTGTAATTAAACTCACAATTAAAGATGTCGAAGCTCCATTCATAATAAGCAATCCAACACTTTGTCCATTGCCATCTACGCCAAACAAATAATTTAAAGATGGATCTTGAAGTCTTTCCTGAAGATGTATTGGTATATTTGATAATTTAGAAAAAACTAAAGGTAACAGAGCAATAAAAACCCAAAAACATAAAATCATTCCTGAGAATTTTGTTGTTTTATCTTTGCCCGCTATTTTAAAGAAACGATGTGTAATTTTTTTCATGATAATCTTACCCTAGGGTCAAAAACTCGATATAAAATATCTACTAATAAATTACACGCAACATAAATTGTAGCCATTATTATTACACATCCTGAGACAATATTATATTCTCGCTGCTGCACAGCTTCTACAACAAGACTTCCTAATCCGGGCCAATTAAAAATTTGTTCCGTTATCACAGTTCCACTTAATAATACACCTAGTTGCATTCCTAAAACAGTTAATGTTGGCAAAAAAGCATTTCGTAGCGCATGTTTTGTTAAAACTGTAAATGGAGACAAACCTTTGCTTTTAGCGGTTCTGATATAGTCTTCTTGTAAAACATCTACAATGCCACTTCGAATCATTCGACTTGAAAACGCTGCTAATGAAGCGCCTAAAGTAATACCGGGTAACACGAAAGAACTTGCTCCGAAATTTCCCATTAATGGAAAAATATCTAACTTAACAGCAAATAACCACATTAAAATTGGGCCAATAATAAAACTTGGAGCTGATATTGCTAATAAAGAAATAATCGCGGCGGCTTTATCTGTAAACTTACCAGAAAATGCAGCACTAATAACACCAACAAATGTCGCTAGTATAATAGAAAATATGAATGCTACTGTTGCTAGTTGTATTGTTTCCCATAATCGTGGCATGATAATTTCAGTTACAGAAATATAGCCTGAATAACTTCTTCCTAAATCACCTTGGCATAAATGAATTATAAAATTAAAATACTGTTTCCATAAAGGATCTTGAAATCCATATAAAGTAAGCCAAGCTATTTTATCCGCATCAGAAGCATCTACTCCTAATATGGTGTCAGCTGGGCTACCAGGGATCATTCTTTGTAGAAAAAAAACAATAGAGGAAACTCCCCAAAGAACAGCTATCAATTGTAAAAAACGTTGCACAAAAATTTTAAGCATTCGTGTCCTTTATTTTTTTGTAACGTTAACAAGAGACCAATATCTTCCGTCAGCGTATAGTTTAAAACCTTCTATATTTTTAGAAACAATTGCAACATTTAAACTATGCCATAAATAAACATAAGGAAGTTCGCCTCCCAATAATTTTTGCGCTTGATCATAAATTAATTTTCTTTTTTCAGGATTGATTTCTTCTTTACCTTCTTGCAAAAGCTCATCTATTTGTGTGTTGGCAAAGGCTCCTCTATTTCCTCCATTAGGTGGTGTCATATTTGAAGCAAAAACAAATCGCAAATGATCAGGGTCTTTAAATCCAACCCAAGGAGAAATCCAAACTTTTGCAACACCTCTTTTTACTTGGTCGCTAAAAACACTATTTTCTAACATTTCAACCGTGGGAGAAAAACCAACATCTTTTAAATTTGCGGCGATTGCTTTTGCAACTTCTACTGTTGCTTTGTTACTATTAGAAACTTTTATAGAAAAAGAAATAGGTTCTTGTAAATTTGCTTCTTTTAAAAGGGATTTTGCTCGCTGAGGATTGAATGGAATTTCAGGTATTGCAGAATCAAAATAATAATTACTTGGAGGAAACATGCTAGAAGCCAAAACACCTTGTCCTTGCAATCTAAATTGTAAAAGACTTTTTCTATCAATTGCATAAGCAATCGCTTGACGAACTTTTAAATTGCTAAAAATTGGATCTCTAAAATTAAATGCTAAGTAGGTCGTTGATAATTTTGGGGCACTTAAAATATGAAAAGTATCTGTTTTTGATTTTTGAATTAAAGAAACTTTATCAGGATCGATTGCATTTTGGGCAATGTCAATATCGCCTCTCACTAATGCAGCATAGCGAGTTCCACTATCTGAAATAATTTTAAAATCCAATTCTTTCATTTTAGGTTTATCAGAATAATTATACTGCTCATTTCTTACTAAAATCCAGTCTGAGGAGTCCGCTGATTTTAAAATATAGGGACCACTCTCATAACCTTTATTATTTATTTCATTAGGCGCAGCTGAATAAACAGCATCTTTGGGTAAAGTGCCAACAATTAAGTTATTTAAAAAAGAGGCATCTGGAGCACTTAACTCAATATGAAGTTGGTTTTCGGAAAGAGCTTTAAATGAAGAAACATTGCTAAAAGCCGCTTTTCTTGGACTAGGAGGAAACCCTTTTTGAGGATTTATAATTTGATTGTATGTAGCTTCAACATCATAAGCATTTATTACTTTTCCATTATTAAACTTGATTCCTTTTTTTAGGCTTATATTCCATGCTTTATTAGATATAGGCTTTATTTCATTGGCTAATACATTTATTAAACTACCTTGTTCATCAAAGCTGACTAAAGGTAAAAACCGTATATTTTCAATGTATAAGCTATTTGCGTCTCCACCTATAATACGAGGGTCTCCTGAGCTTATTTTAGAATCCAATGCAATTGTTAGAATGTCCTTATTATTTCTTTCATTTAAGGAACTTCTGCTTCCTGTTGATAAATAGATGATGTAAGCCACAATTCCAGCTGATATTGCTGAAATTGCTATTCTTTTTGTGGTAAAATGGACTGTCATTTATAAAAATCTCCAATTAGGCGCTTTAAAAAAGCTATCGATCAACATATTTTAGGACGGTAAGAAAAACGATGCAAACTTGGATCTCAATGATTAAAAACGTGTTGACGCATGCTTAAGCTATTGCTACAAGCATAGGATATACTGTATTTTAAAAGACAGTGTATTCATTCTCCTTTTGCTCTTTTTAAGGAAGCATTATGGCTCGTATTTCTGTTCAAGATTGTTTAGATCAAATTCCTAACCGCTTTGCTGTAGTTATGCTTGCGGCTCGTCGTATGCGTCAGCTTCAAAAAGGAAGTGATGCTCTAGTTGAATGCAAAAATAAAGAAGCAGTAACTGCTTTACGTGAAATTGCTGCTGGAAAAGTAGGAATTAAAAATGCTGAAATTGTTCCTGGATTACATTTGCCAAACAAGGTTAAGTAGCTTTAATTTAATTCTCTCCCATGAGTTGTGATTCATTCATTTTTTAAAACTGGATCCTGTATTCCATGCAGTTTCCAGTTTTTTATTTTAAATAAAAAGGATTTTATAATGGCTACTCCTTGTCGATATTTTACAACTCCAATTTATTATGCAAATGGAAGTCCTCACGCTGGGCATGTTTATGCTACTATTTTAACAAGTATTTTAAAGACACATTATTCCCAAAGGGGAGAAAATGTAAAGTTTTTAACAGGCCTTGATGAACACGGTGAAGCTGTTCAAGATAAAGCTAAAGAACTTGAAATATCACCGCAAAAACTTGTCGATGACATGGCTGTTTTATGGAAAAAAGAATTTGCAAGATTTGAATTAAATAATGATATATTTATTCGAACTACTGATAAAGATCATGTTAAAAATGTTCAAGATATTTTAAATTATTGCTATAAAAAAGGTGATATTTATTTTGGGGAGCATGAAGGTTATTATTGCATAAAGTGTGAAGGATTTTTAACAAATTCAGAACGTGATGAAAATAATAATTGTTTAGTTCATAAAAGACCAACAGAATTACGTAAAGAAAAAAATTACTTTTTTCGAACATCAAAATATCGAGATAAATTAATTGATCTTATTTCTCAAGGAAAAATAACCCATCAAGAAAAATATAAAAATGAACTTCTTGGGATGCTAAAAAATTTAGAAGGTGATTTAAGTATTTCTCGACCCAAAACTCGATTAACTTGGGGAGTTGAATTGCCCTTTGATAAAGAACATGTTGCCTATGTTTGGTTTGATGCATTGCCAAATTACGTAACAGGTATTGGTGGCTTAGAACAAGCTCGTACAAGCGAATATTGGAAAAATGTAAACCATATTATTGGAAAAGATATTATTAAATTTCATGGTATATTTTGGCCTGCAATGTGTTTATCTTTAGAAATTCCTTTGCCAAAATTACTAATAACGGGTTGGTTGCTAAAAGATGCTCATAAAATGTCAAAAAGTTTAGGTAACGTTGTTACTGTAGACCAAATTTTACATTATGGTCGAGACATGTTTGTTAATTTTGTTTTTAGAGCTACCAATCCTGGCGATGATATTGATATCTCTTGGAAGTCTTATTTTGAAAGATATAACTCTGACCTAGCAAATGGTGTTGGTAATTTATTATCAAGAACTCTTGCGATGATTGAAAAATATTTTGAGAAAAAAATTCCAAATTTTCATTTGAATCAATTAAATGATGAACAAAAAGAAATCGTCAAAATCTCTCAAAATGCTTTAATCAATGTTACGAAATCATTTGATGAATTTAGAATTGCCGATGCTTTGAATGAAATATCTAATTTAATTTCATTTGCTGATAAACTTATTGCAAATCAAAAACCTTGGGAAATTGCAAAAAACTCCGATGAAAAAAGTTTGGCTCAATTAGAAAATATTTTAGCTACTTGTGTTGGTGTTTTAAGGACAGTAGGTTATTTATCTTATTCTTTTCATCCTTCAAAAATGAATGAACTTTTGTTAAGTATTGGCGAAAATTTAAATCAAACTCCTCCTTCTATTTATAAAGTAAAAGAATTTACTTCAATTCATAGTGGATTTGTTTGCGATCATATTCCAAAATTATTTAATCGAATCGATATTGCTGCAGAGCTTGCTGCCATTGAACCAGAAAAGAAAAAAGAAGTTAAAAAGCCAGAAATTAAAAAAGTAGATAAACCAGAAAAATTTTCAAATAAAGAAAATAAAAGTTCGGACTCAAATCTTGCAACAGATATGATACAAATTCAAGATTTTGCTAAAGTACAAATGCGTGTTGGTACTGTTGTCAGTGCTGAGTGTGTAGATGGTTCCGATAAATTATTAAAACTTATTGTCTCTCTAGGTGAATTTGGTGAACGTCAAATTTTCTCAGGAATTAGAGAATGGGTAAAACCTGAGGAAGTTGTGAATCATAAAGTAATTATCGTTTGTAATTTAGCGCCTCGTAAAATGCGTTTTGGAACTAGTGAAGGAATGATGTTATCTACAGATACAATTGAAGGAAAAATAAGTCCTATTTTTCTTCCGGAATACTTGAAAGAAGGTTCTTTATTAAGTTGAACTTGAGTTAAAATTATGTTTTCCGTGAAATAATTAATTTCTAAAGATGGAGAAAATATGGGCTTTAATTATAAAGCGATTTTTGTTGATCTTGATGGTACTCTTCTAAATTCACAAAAAGTTATTTCTCAAAGAAATTTAAAATGTCTCAATGAATTTATTGATAATGGAGTACCTGTAGTTATTGCTACGGGTAGAACATTAAAGTCGGTAAAAAAAGTGACTCAAGGATTAAAAATAGAAACTCCAATTATTACTTTAAATGGAAATGATATACGTAAAAGTATAGATGGATATTCTATGATGCTTTCTTATGTTGATAATAAATTAAAAGAATCTATTTTTGCAATGTGCAAAAATATTTTAAATGGAAACTCCGATTATTATATTCAAAATATTCTTTTTGATACAGCAAACGGTTTTTATTGTTTGCATCCTAATCTTCTCGATTCAAATGAATTTTCTACTCATTATGATTCCGATGTTAAAGAATTGGATATTGATAATCCCCCTGCAGAATCTATTGTTAGCTTTTTATTTTTATTAACACCAGATAGCAATCGTGAAGCATTTTTAATGGAACAAACAAAGTTTTTTAAACCACTTGGTGCAAAATTTTGTACTTTTAATGGATGGCCATGGATAGAACTTGGTTCACCAAAAGTAAATAAAGGAACAGCTATGCAATATGTTTGCGATTATTTAGGAATAAATATGAAAGATGTAATTGCATTTGGAGATGGAGAAAATGATGTAGAAATGTTAGCTGAAGCTGGACTTGGTGTTGCTATGGCAAATGCCGATTTACATGCGCTTAAAATTGCTAAAGCAAAGGCGCTTTCAAATGATGAAGATGGTGTCTCTGTTTTTTTAGAGCACTTAAAACAAGCTGGAAATATTCAATAATGGAAATTTATAAAAAGCCACCTGATTTCAAAGAAGTTGCCAATAAATGGTGGACTCAAGATCGTCTTAAAAAAATTATGGGTGATAAAAACTATACAATAACCCCATTAAATGCGCCGTTATTGTTACGTTCATTAGGTCTATTAAACTCTGATGCTTCTATTTCTCCTGATAATTTAAAAAAGTTTATTCAAATTAATCATATGTTTAATTTGTTAGAACCTCATTTTGAAGATCTGGTTAAAAGACATAAAAAAGTTTGTATTATAGATGCAGGATGCGGAAAGTCTTATCTTACATTTTTACTTGCCTGGTGTTTTCTTGAAAAATGGAAACATCCCGCCGAAATAATTGGTGTTGATACAAATACTAAAATTATAAAAAGCTGTAATGAAAAAGCAGAGAAATTAGGCTATAGCTCAATTTTAAAATTTGAATCCGCTTCTATGTTAACTTACAAGTGGGATAAAGAAACAAGACCTAATGCTGTAGTGGCCCTTCATGCTTGCGATACAGCAACAGATATGGCACTTTCATTTGCTATTAAACAAAAAGCCGACTTTATTGCAGTAGCCCCTTGTTGCCAAGCAGAACTTGCTCGTAAATGGAAAGACAGTGAAATAAGTCATCCCATGTCTCCTGTATTTCATACACCGCAAGTTCGTAGAGAAATTGCAGCACATTTTACAGATGCGCTAAGAATTTGTTTAGTACGCTCTAAAGGCTATGAAGTCACAGCAACAGAGTTTGTGCCTTCTGCTCACACCCCTAAAAATCGTTTGATTACTTGTATTAGAAGAGGTAATCATCTTGAATCTGCTGAAAAAGAATTTGTTTCTTTAAAAGAACATATTGGCGGCAATGTCATTACTCTTGAAGAACTTTTATTGAACGAAATTTAATTAATATAATAATATTTGGAGATTTTTTTTTATGCGCATGTCCAAATTAGTTGGTAGAACAATTAAAGAAACACCACGTGATAGCGAATTACCAAGTCATAAATTTATGCTCAGAGGCGGTTTTATGCGCCAGTACTCAGCAGGAATTTATGGCATTTTACCAATTGGAATGCGCTGTATCGCTAAAATTGAAAAAATTTGTAAAGAAGAAATGAATGCTGTTGAAGGACAAGAAATAAGAATGCCTTGTACAGCAACTAAAGAGCTATGGGAAGAAACAGGGCGTTACCAAACTTTTGGAAAAGATATGATGAAGTTTAAAGATCGTCATGAAAAACCAATGGTATTAAACCCAACACATGAAGAACCTGTGGTTTATTTAGCTCGTACTGAAATCACGAGTTATCGTCAGTTGCCTGTTATGATGTACCAAATTCAATCCAAATTTCGTGATGAGCCTCGTCCGCGTGGCGGATTAATTCGCTTGCGTGAATTTACTATGAAAGATGCTTATAGTTTTCATGCAAATGAAGAAGATTTAAAACAATATTATGATCGCGTATATGATGCCTATAATCGTTTCTTTAAGCGTACGGGTTGTAAAAATTTTGTGAGTGTAATGTCAGATAATGGTTTATTTGGCGGAAAATATTCGCATGAATTTCAAATGCTCGCCCCAACAGGTGAAGATAAATTAATTACATGCCCTCATTGTAAATATAGTGCCAATGAAGAAATATCGACTTCTCCATTTGTAATTAAAAAACAAGCAGAAGTTTCTATGACAAAAGAGCATACTCCAAATGCAAAAACCATAGAGCTTCTTACGAATATGTTAAAAATTCCTGCTGAACAAACAGCGAAAGCAGTCATGTTTCAAACTTTAGAGGGAGTGCCCGTAATTTCATTTGTAAGAGGCGACCTTGAGGTTATTGATAAAAAAGTTAGAACATTAGTTAAATCAGAAGTTGTAACGGCAACTCATGACTCTATTGTAAAAGCAGGTGCTGTTGCAGGAAGTACGGGTCCAATTGGGTTAAATTTAAATGAATGTTACGTTGTAATTGATCATACCGTTGCAAAAAGCAATAATTTAGCTACGGGTGCCAATGAAAAAGATTATCACTATGTGAATTTTAATTTAGAAAGAGACTTTTTATCTAAGTTAACAGAAGCAGAAAAAAAGAAAGTTTTAATTGGAGATATTGCCGCTGCAAGAGAAGGCGATCCTTGTCCTAATTGTAACTCTAGTTTAAAAGAAACTCGTGGGATTGAAATTGGGAATATTTTCCATTTGGGGACAAAATATTCAGAAGGAATGGATTGTACCTATTTAGATCAAAATGGAAAAAAACAATATCCTATTATGGGATGCTATGGAATAGGTATTACTAGACTTCTTCCTGCTATTATTGAAGAAAGTCATGATGACAGAGGTCCTATTTTACCTCTACCTATTTCTCCTTTTGAAGTACATTTTTGTGTTTTAAATAGAAAAGAAAATATTATGATAGAAAAATCCGAAGAACTTTACCAAAGTTTAACTAAACAAGGTTTAGAAGTTTTAATGGATGATCGTGATGAAAAACCAGGATCACAATTTGCAGATGCCGATCTTATGGGAATTCCATTTCGCATTATTCTTTCCCCTAAAACTTATGCAGAAGGATGTGTAGAATTAAAATATCGTGATAATAGATTAGATCCACGTAAGGTTAAATTAGAAGAAATTGAAAATATTATATTAGATGAAGTTAAAGAAGAATATAAAAAATACAATTCGCTTTAATGTGAATTGTATTTTAAATTTCAAAAACTATGTATAATTAAATCCAAATTTCAAAAACCTTCATTAATCTTAAATATATAATATTATTACACTAATTTCAATAATTTAATAAAAGATAAAAAACACCGATTAAATATATGTTATAATATAAAATAAAGGATTTATTTATGAAAATACTTTTAACTGGTGCTACTGGATATATTGCAAAAAGATTATTACCAGAGCTATTAGATAAAAAACATGAAGTTTATTGTTGTGTAAGAGATAAAAAAAGATTTGATTTAAGTAAATTTGTAAATAAAAAAATTCATTTAATAGAAGTTGATTTTTTAAAAGAAGAAACACTCCTTAATATACCAAAAGATTTTGATATTGCGTATTATTTAATTCATTCTATGTCTACGGATAATGACGATTTTAAAATTCTAGAAAATATATCTGCATTAAATTTCAAAAATTATATGGAAAAAACTTCTGTTAAACAAGTAATCTATTTAAGTGGAATAATAAATGATACAACACTGTCAAAACATTTAGAATCTCGTAAAAATGTTGAAAATATTTTATCAAATTCTTCCTATGCATTAACAACTTTAAGGGCTGGAATTATTGTAGGTTCTGGTAGTGCTTCTTTTGAAATAATTCGAGATTTAGTAGAAAAATTACCTATTATGATTGCTCCAAAATGGGTTAAAACAAAAACTCAACCTATTGCAATAAGAAATGTAATTGAATATTTATCGGGAGTCATGGGAAATAAAGAAACATATTATAAAAGTTATGATATTGGTGGTCCTGACATTTTAACTTATAAAGAAATGTTATTACAATTTGCAAATATAAGAAAACTTCGTCGAATTATATTTGAAGTCCCCGTTATGACTCCTCGTTTGTCTTCATATTGGCTATATTTTGTTACTGCAACAAGCTACTCTCTGGCAAAAAACTTAGTGGATAGCATGAAAATAGAAGTCATATGTAAAGAAAATAATTTAAAAAATATGTTAAATATTAAATTAATTGATTATAAAGAATCGATCCGCATTGCTTTTGATAAAATTGAACACAATCAAGTACTATCTAGCTGGAAAGATGCTCAAACAAGCCCTATTTTAAGTGATGGAATCTCTTCTCACTTAGAAGTACCAAGTTTTGGATGTTTTTTAGATATCAGAAAAGAAAAAGCAGAAAATGTGGAAAAATCTATTGAAAGAATATGGTCAATTGGAGGAATAAATGGCTGGTATTCTGGAAACTTTCTTTGGAAAGTAAGAGGCTTTGTTGATCAAATATTCGGTGGGGTTGGACTCAGAAGAGGTAGAAAAAATCAAACTGAAATATCAGCAGGAGATGCTTTAGATTTTTGGAGAGTATTAATTGCAGATAAAGAAAATAAAAGAATATTATTATATGCAGAAATGAGACTTCCAGGCGAAGCATGGCTAGAGTTTAAAATTGATCAAAATAATAATGTAATCCAAACAGCCACATTCAGACCATTGGGAGTATTTGGAAGGTTTTACTGGTATATCGTATTGCCTTTTCATGGTTATATTTTTAATGGAATGATTAAAAAAATTGCTAAAGGATAATGATTAAGTATTAAAAATATTATTAAATAAAGTTATTTCTTTTTCAGTAATTTGATCTAGAGAAATATAATATTCGCATTGCCATTTTTGAGAATATATCGCTTGCTTTGAATCTGGATTACACCAAGGTGGATAAACTCGAATTGCTCTTTTTCCGCCTTTATTATGAATAGAAATAACTCCTTTTTTTGAAAGAATACTTTTGTCAAAAAGAAATATTCCCGAATTTTTATCATTAAAAACAAAAACCATTATGAATTTAAAATGATCTTCTAAGTCATATGGAGCAATTTCAGCTTCAAGACTTGGGCGTTTCCAAAATGTAACAAATTGCCCTATTTTTGTAGGAGTTGTTTTTGCAACTCTGAAGATTATATTATTATTTTCAATTTCAAATTGACAAGCTCCATATTCAGCGCTTTCTAATTCACGTAAAGGTTCTTTTGTAATTTTTAAATTTAAATTTGAAACAAAATCAATAATTATTTTTGATAGTTGTAACGGGTATTTTTCTAGTGCAGGATTTGATTGCCATTTGTTTTGCTTCATATCACCTTTCTTTCGTCAGAAAGATTTATATCTTAATCATTTAAAGTATCAAGTTATGAAATTATTTTATATTTTGAAAGAGTGATGTTTAATTCATTTTAAAAATTTTTTTTGCATCAAATTCATAGTCATTTAGTTTAGGATTTAAATATTTCGATAATTTTTTAAAATTAATTTTTTTCCAATATGACCTATCCAAGTACTTACTATATTCTTCAGCCTCATTTTCATTGATAGTAGAAAAAATTTTTAAATTCATTTCATAATTTTTTTCTTTTATATCAATTCCATGCAAATAATCATATAAAATAATTACGGCACAGGCACCCGTCATAAAATGGCCACCTAAAGAAATGGATAAGGAACCATTTTTTATTTCTTGAAGCGCTTCTTGTTGCCAATTTAAACCACCAATAAAAATATCTTTACCCGGCTTTCTATTTTTTTCTTTAACTGCTTTTAAAGCACCAAGAGCAATGGGATCATTTGCGGCCCAGATCATATCGAGATCATGATATCTTTTTTGAATTAAAAGCATTTTTTCATATGCTATTTGCCTATCCCATTCAGCAGAAATAATTTGATATAAAGTTATATTTTTATGTTCCAATAAAAATTGATTTAATCCAAGCTCTCTTTCTATTGATGCTTTTGTAGATTTATCTCCATTAATGGCTACTAGAGAATAATTTTTTTTATTTTTAACAATTTTTTTTGTTTTTTTATATATTTCATTTGCAATTTGATAACCCGCATTTACATTATCTGGATAAATAGTGGCAAGCCAGTATTTTAAATTTTCTCTAGGAGTTTTCAAAACTTCTTTTTGATCTTCTGTTAAATCTATATGAGTTAAAATAGTATTTATTTTATTTTTATTTAAAACTTGAAGCATTTGAGGAGCAGCTTGTTTTTCGTTGACAATAAAAACAAAATCTGGTTTTTGTTTTCTTTCAGAAACATTTTTTGCCAATTCTAACATATACATACGATCTCTTTCGGCATATAATACTTCAAATTCAAAACCTAAGCTTAGTGCTGCAGCTCTGGTGAACTCGGCAGAATTTACCCAAAAATCTTCATTAGATTTTCCAGGTACTATGAAAGTAATAGATTTTGAATTTGCATAGTTATGAAAAAAAACAATAAAAATGAATAAGAATATTTTTATGAATTTTTTTTCTTTTTTCTTTAAATAAAATAACATTTTATAGTCACCAATAAATCTAAAAAATTATAAGTTTATTATATTGTTTTTAAAAAATATGTATGTTTATATTTTGACATGCAAAATTGAATAGAATAATAATAAATTTTATAGGAAATAAAATTTAAGGTGATGATATGAATATAGCTGAATTTAAAAAAAACTTGTTATTAGATAAAATTTCTAGTGCCCAAGAATGGTTTTTTATTATATCTGTTTCTTTATTGTGTATGATTGTTTTTATTTCTTCTGATGTTTTTTTGCCTTTTTTGCCGGAAATGACAAAATATTTTAATACTTCGATGAGCTTGTCTCAAATGTCTTTAACCGCTTTTATTATTGGCTTATCTCTTGGACAAATTCCTCATGGGTTGTTATCCGACCGTTTTGGAAGAAAATCTATTTTGAATCTTATGATACCCTTATTTTTATTATCTACATTAGGGTGCATTTTTTCTAAAAATATAGAACTTTTTATTATAAGTCGATTTTTTCAAGCCATTTCTGCTTCTGCATGTATCGTAATCGGGCGTTCTCTATTTTCTGATGTCTTTGAACCTTTAAAAGCGCAAAGAGCATTTGCTATATTAGTCCCTTTAGTTTCGCTTTCTCCCGCTTTAGCGCCTTCTATAGGGGGAGCTTTATCTATTTATTTTTCATGGCACTCTAGTTTTGTGTTTGTGTTTATCTTTGGACTAATCATTAGCTTATTTGTTTTTATTTATTTACCTGAAACAAAACCGATTGAAAAAAGAACTAAAAATTTAAATTTATATAGTATTTTAAATAATTTTTATATTATGTTAACAGATATAAAGTTACTTTATTATATACTTATTGTTTGTTTCTCCACTGCAGTCTGGTGGCTATATGCAGCTGGAGCTCCATTGATGTTTCATAAAATGGGCTATTCTGCAGCAACAATAGGATTATTATATCTACCAGCGGTTATACCTTATTTTACAACTTCACTTGTGGCTCGTTCTTTGCTTAAAACCAAATCTGAAAATTATATTTTAAATATTGGTATAAATGGCATGATGATAGGGTGTTTACTTCTTTTCTTACTAGAATCTTTTAATATTGTTAATATTTGGACATTAATGATTGCTGTAACTTTAATAACGGGTAGTAATGGATTTTTGCTTAGTACAGCTATGTCAGCCGGGATACTTCATTTTTCTAAATATTCAGGTCTTGTGTCTGGATTGCTTGGAACCTTGCAATTATTATCTGGGGCTTTTTCAGCAGCTATAATAGGATTATTTGCAAATGTATTTGATAAGCATTATTTTGTTAACTTAAGTATATTATTTATTGTTTTTGGAAGTATATTATTTTATGTTCTAAAAAGAAAAATAATTAAACTTGAAGCTATAAAATCTTTTTAATAGTGTACTTTCTCGATGAACTATCTGAATTAAGATCAATTAAAATTTCAATAATTCTTTTGGGTCTGGGGCATTTTGTTACATTAAATAAAGAATCAAAATCTTCTTCTTCAACGTTATAAGGCCATTCAAATACACAAATAGAAGAATTTAAATTAAATTCATTCTCTAAACCTAAATAAATAAGTTCTTTTCCATTTTTTAAGCGATATAAATCGAGATGGATTAATTTTAAAATTTTAGAATTTTTTATGCCTTTTAAGGGATTTAATATTTCAGAATTTAAAATAGAAAATGTGGGGCTTGTAGAAAATTCATTTGCTCCAAGAAATATGGATAATTCTTTAGTAAATGCTGTTTTTCCTGAACCAAGATCTCCATCTAAAAAAAGCCAATCTCCAGGTTCCAACTTTGCACATATAATTTTAGCAAGCTCTGGTATTTCAAGAAAACGAAGATTTATTTCAACGTTAGAGTCATTTGCGTTTTGACTCATTAATTTTTCAAAATTAAATTTAAAACTATCAATTTCAGACATTACTTATTATTCTCATATTTTAATAATATTTCCCATATAAGTTCAGCAGTTTTTAAAGCAGATTCTTTTGTAGGGGCGCTTTCAAGTGCTTTTTTTCTTTCTTCAAGCGAATTTATTGTCGATTCAATAAGCTGAATAGCAGAGTTATTTTGAAAAGTATTTTCATCTATAGATTGAGCCCAGCCTTTATTCATAAAAATGCGAGCATTAATAATTTGATCTCCTCTACTGGCATGCATTCCTAATGGAATAAGAATCATGGGAACTCGTGCAGCGGCTAATTCAAAAATACTACTTGCTCCAGCTCTGCAAATAGCAAGATCGGCGCAAGCGTATGCAAACTTCATGCCGTCATTTAAAAATTCGAGTTGTCTATAATTTGTTAAACCAGGAAGTTCAAATTTATTTCCTTTACCAACAATATGAATAATATTGTAATTCTTATGCAACTCAGGAATAATTTCAAACATTTTTTTATTTAAACTTTGGGCACCTAAGCTGCCACCAAAAATTAAAATTGTTTTTCTCTCTGTAGATAAAGAAAAATATTTATGACTTTCTTCTTTTGATGCAGAAAACAAAGATTCTCTAATTGGCAATCCAATTTCAATTACTCTATTTTGAAATAATGGTGAAATTCTTTTACTAGTTTCAGGAAAAGCAACAAGAGCTTTTAATGCAAAAGGAATAGTTAATTTAGTTGCTAATGCAGGAGTAGCATCACTTTCATGAATAAGAATAGGAATGCCGCGCAGCCAAGCGGCCCATACAACAGGAGCAGAAACAAAACCACCTTTAGAAAATACAATAGAAGCTTTTACTTTTCCTAGTAATATAAAGGCTTGTATTATACCTAATAATATTAAAAAAGGATCGGTAAAGTTTTTTAGGCTAAAGTAACGGCGTAATTTTCCTGTGGCAATGGAGTAATACTTCCAGGTAGGTTGGTTGGAGAGGACAAGATCCTTTTCCATTCCAGATTGTGAGCCAACATAATGAACGTTGATTTTATTTTCTTGGAAAGCCTTTGCTAGTGCCGAATTACTAGCTTCAAATATGGCAAAATGAGGCCAAACATGGCCAGCAGTTCCACCACCTGTAAGCACAACATTAAAATGATTTTCAGATTCTTTATGAGCCATTCTTTGTGCCACTTCTATTAAATGTTTAAAGATGATTTGGGCTATCCCAAGTATAATGATACTTTTTATCTTCAAGTACCATTGCTGCTTCTGTTACAAATAATGGCTCAAACGTGTCAACCATTATTGCAAGTTCTTGTGTATATTTTGCGCCAATGCTTTGTTCATAGCGTTCAGGATGTGGTCCATGTGGAATTCCTGAAGGATGATAACTTATCGAATAATTTGAAATACCCTTACGGCTTGTAAAATCACCACTCACATAAAAAATGACTTCGTCACAATCCATACTTGAGTGTGGCCAAGGGCATGGAACTGCTTTCGGATGGTAATCTAACATACGTGGAACAAAATTCATGATATAAAATTTATTACCACTAAAAGCAGTGTGAATTGTTGGGGGCAAATGAACGGAGCTTGTTTTTGGTTGATAGTCATAAACAGAGAAAGAAAAAGGCCAATACCATCCATCCCAACCTACCACTTTATATGGGAAATCCGTATATTCATGTATTGTTAAATGATTATCTTTTTTTACAATTATAGGGTAATTTTCATTTTCATCTATATTTAATAATCTACTAGGAGAATGAAAATCTCTATGATTATATGGTGCATCAAGTTTAAGTTGACCCATTGCTAATCTAAATTCGGAAGGAATTCCAAATTTATTTTTACCCTCTATGATAAGCATATTTGATTTTTCATTTGGCATAAAACGATAAGGAATTGCTTTGGGAATAAAAAGGTAATCCCCTTTTTTATAGTCGATTTCTCCCATAACAGTTTGTAATACACCTTTCCCTTCTGAAACAAAAAATAATTCATCTGCATCAGAATTTGAGAAAAAATAAATATCGCTTTTAGAAAGATTTGCTATACCCACAGAGCAGCTATTATTAACAAGTAATGTTGCTCTGGAATCTAAAAGATTACCTTCTTTTTTATAAATAGGTGTTTGAAAATGACGACGTTTTAGTTCTGTATTATTTTCTTTGTTATAATTTGGAAAAAATGGATTTTCATGTTTAAAAACTTCAGATTTGATCTCGTGAGTTGGAGCTCTTTTTTGGTATAAAATAGAATAATGATCATTAAAACCATCACGCGTAATTACATGTTCAGCGAGCATTTTTCCTTCGAATTCACAAATAGTATGCTGTTTTGACGAAACAAAACCGAGTTTTCTATAATCAATCATAGTTTTCACTCCCTATTAAAGTGACATGGTAAGTAAACTTATTTTATATCATTCATTTTGATTAACGAGCAAGCTCTTGATTGCAATTTACATTGGATTATAATACTGTTATGCATTGATTAGCTTTGTCCTAAAAGGAATGTAGCTTTTATGCAGAAAAAACTATTAATTATTGCAGACCCCATTGATAAAGTAAGACTAAAATCAGATTCAAGCTTAGCTTTAGCTCAAGCTGCAATTGAAGATTCTTGGCAAGTTTTATGGTGTGAATCTAACAATGTACATGTATTTGGTGAAAATGTTTTTGTCAGTAATTTAAATCAAATTCATACTGTTTCAACTGATGAAATTAATTTTAACTTAATAAATAAAAAAAAAATACCTATAAAAGAATTTGAAATTTGTTTCGTTAGAAAAGATCCTCCATTTAATGAAAACTATAAAGATTTATGCTGGATACTAGCTTCACAATCAGATGTTAAAATAATAAATCCTGCAGAAGCTCTTTTGTCATTTCATGAAAAAGCTCTTCAATGGAAAGCCTTTTCTGATGGCGTTTTAACTCATGAACAAATTATTCCAACTTGTTTATCTTCCTCTTTTGAAATAATTGAAGATTTTTGTAATGAAAATAAGTCTCTAATGAAAAATGGAATTATTTGTAAGCCATGGTTAGGCCATGGCGGAGAAAGTGTCGAGTATTTTAAAACCACAGAGTCTTTATTATTAAATTTAAAAAATAATGAAAATTTAAATATGTCAAAAATAATGATTCAACCATTTTTAGAAGAAATTCACACTCAGGGAGATCGTAGAGTCTTAATTGCAAATGGGGTTGTTATTGGTGATTTTGTTCGAATTCCTGCTGAAGGTAAAATTGCTTCTAATTTAGCTCAAGGTGGCTCGGCAATTTTGCGAGAAATGACAAAAGAGCAAAAATTAATATGCAATAAAATTGCTGAATATCTGAAAAGTCAAAATATTTTATTTGCAGGACTTGACTTAATAGGCTGTCGAATAGGTGAAATTAATATAACTTCACCTACTGGATTAAGGACATATGAATTTTTGACTGGAAAAAATATTGCAAAAACAGCTTTTCAATTAATGGTGAAATAAATATTATGAATAAATATATTTTTAATATTTTTATAATTTTCCCATTATTTATTTTATCTTCTTGCGTTTCTTCAAAGAAAAAGCAGGAGCTTATTGCGGTAAAAAAAGAAGACCCAATAAATGAAGTTGTAAAAACGATTAAAGAAAAATGTTACAAAGCAAGTAACCCGCAATTTTTAGCAGATTTTAGTACCGATAGTATTCGTCTTCCGCCAATAGAAATGGAAGGTGCTTGGAAAAATAATTATAATCTTTTAAAGACAAGCGTTATTGGTCCATTAGGTGAAGAATATTATTCCTTTGATATTGATGAAAATAAAATAAATTATAATTCAACTAGTAGTAATATAATTGCAAATGACTATTTTGAGCAATTTTCTTCTTTATTTTCTAAAATTGGGGCAAAAGGTTTACGTAGTTTTTTATGCGGTGAATACGCATTTGTAAAACAAAAAGATAATAATGGTATTTATATTGTCCGAGAAAAAAAAGAAAAAACGGATTCAGACGGAAATGAAATTGTTCCGCAAGAAGTTGAAATAAATGAGTCAAATAATAAGTATTTTTCTATTTCAAATATTGATATTTCGGGATCAAATATTGAAGTTCAGAGTTATGTTTCATTAACAAAAAATGAAAATGGATATGCTATTATTGTGAATAGCAGATTTTATTATGGACTTTTCTCTCAAGATACTCAAGTTGAAGTAAAGTGGATTGCTTTTGTGAATCCTTTAGAAATTAGACCCACTTCTGCAATATTTAGATCTAATGAAAATAAATTTTCTATTATATTTTCAGAATATCAATAAAAATATTATTGTTTATTTGTAATTATATCTATTGATTTCGTTTTGTTTTTTTCTGAAGAATCATCTTTTTTGGCGTTTAATTTTTTACTATTAAAGTTTTCTAGCATGCTTTCCAATGTTGAAAATGCTATGTCAAATTCCTTGTCAGACAGTGAATAGACCTTTGTTATTAATTTTTGAAAATGAAAAAATTTCTTTTGTGCTATTCCCGACGTTTCGGCCCTAGAAGCTTGATCACCCATGTGTCTTGCTAAATCATCTTCATTTATTTGGATCTTTTTTTCAGTCATTTTAACTCCAAAAAATTCATTTCATATTTTATTCATTCGTCATTAACTTCGTTTTTTTTAATGTCTGGTCATTACTTTGGCAATCAATGAAAAATTTGCAAACAATTTTCTAAAAAAAGAATAAAATAGAATAAATAAGTTGAAATAATTAAAGGACTTATTAAATGGCTTTAGATTATGAATTACCTATACACTACTTACCTGAGATTGATATCCTTCTTTTTCTTTTACCAAAAGTAGGAGTGGCTTTAATTGTAGGGACTATTGTAGGAATAGAAAGAGAATATAGAGGAAAACTTGCCGGTATTAAAACAAATGCTCTTATTTGTGCGGCTTCTGCATTATTTACGGCAGCATCGTTGATGATGTCAGATTATGGCTCGGCAACTCCAGCACCATCAGCAGATGTCACGCGTATTGTATCACAAATTGTTTCTGGAATAGGATTTATTGGTGCTGGTGCGATATTCAAATCCCAAAGCAAAGTTCAGGGTTTGACAACAGCTGCGGTCATATGGACTGTATCCGCTTTGGGAATTATGATAGGATATGGTATTTTTTTATCAACAATTATAATTACAATTGGTCTTATTTGTTTTTTATCTTTTGTTGCTTATTTTGAAAAGCGTTTTTTCAAACACCGTTCTCATAGTAGTTCAGATAATAATAGCGGAAAAGGCGGAACGATGGATTGAATTTTATTTTATTTTATTTTTTCTGCTTTAAAAAAATGTTTAGGTTGAATTAAATAATTTTGTGATTTAATTAAAACAAGTTCTTTTGAATTTTCTTTATGAGTTTCCTCGATAATACTAAAAACCCTTGAAACAGTTTCCTCTAATGCTTTTTCAATTGTTTTGTATTTTAAATAAAAATGAGTGAATAATGCAGCTGTAATGTCACCTGTTCCATTTAAAGTAATAGGTATATAAGGTGTAGTTACGATATAAACAGAATTTTTATGAACAGCCATCATGCTTATATTTGAAGTTAAGTTATCTTTAAGTAACAAACTTGTGATTAAAACAACTTGAGGGCCTTTTGATAAAATTTTATGGGATGCCTCAATTGCTTCTGCAATTGTATTTACTTTTTGATCGCTTAAGTATTCTAATTCAAAATGATTTGGAGTAATAATTGAAGCATATTTAATCATTTCTTCTTTAAAGAACTCGGGTATACCTTCTTTGACAAAAAATCCTCTTCCGACATCCCCCATAACAGGATCGCAACAATAAATTATATTTGGATTTAAATTTCTGAGTTCAAGAATTGCTTCTATCATAACATTTCCAAGCTCTTTAGAGCCCATATATCCGCTAAGCATTGCGTTACATTTATTTAGAACACCTCGTTCTTTTATTCCTAAAAAAACATCTCTTACTGCGGCAATGTCAAAAACTCTTCCACCCCACTGTCCATATCCTGTATGGTTAGAAAATAAGACCGTGTGTATAGGCCAAACCTCAACTCCAAGGCGTTGTAATGGAAACGTAACAGCGCTATTACCGACATGGCCGTAACTTACACAAGATTGTATAGAAAGAATAGATTGATCCATAGTCATATATCTCCGAAAAAATAACTTTGAGGATTTTGGCTTCAAAGTTTTCTCATGGTACAATAAGAAGTAAAAAAATTATACTTTGCCTCTTGATATATATGTCATTTCAGGCAACTATAACGGCAGTTTCATTTAACCTTCACATGCGAGGATGTTTATGACAAAAAGAAAGGTTGCGACTGTTTCTACTTCTGCTTTAACAGTTGAGGTTTCTTCTAGATTTGATCAGTTACCAAAAAAATTAACCAAAGAAGTCATTGCAGCTTTTCTTGATGCAATTGAAGATCATGTTGCTGCGGGCAAGAAAGTTCGTATTGATAAACTTGGAATTCTTCAAGTAAAAGATCGCGCAGCTCGTAAGGGACGTAATCCTCAAACTGGGGAAGAAATTAAAATACCAGCTTCTAAAAAAGTAAGTTTTAGAGTTGCTTCTTCTCTTAAAGAAAAAGTTGGTGTAAAAAGAAAATCAGCTGCTAAAAAGAAAAAATAAAACTGATTTTTAGATTTACTTATCAAAAGACTAGTAAGGATTTACCTACTAGTCTTTTTAATGTAACTTATCAAATTTCTTGATTTTAAGCTTTGATTTGCTGCTATATTGATATACTATTATGATGAATTTATCATTTAAAAAATAAAAGCCGATAAAATATTAGGAGGTTTTGTAACCTAAAGCCTTTTAGAATGGTGGGATTTATTTATGCCAAAAAAATTCAAGCCAAAAAATAATGTTCACTTAAGTCGTGGTATGGAAACAAACCGTTTAGAAGAAACGGTACAAAGGGCTTTAAATTTCGCACAAATTTGTTTTGAAAATGAAGGATTTGATTCTGCTAGTGCTTACCAAGAGGCAAATAAAGTAATTTTTGGGTTTGCAAATGACTTTATCAATGGATCTACCATTGCTCAATGGTTAGCTTCTGGAGGCGATGAAAGAAGGGCTTATGACGCCATTAAAGACTATTTAGTAGAAGCTAAAAAAGTTGTGGTTGTTCAAAAAGAAGTAAAAACAATTACAGCCCGTGTGTTTAAAGGTGGTGGTTAGTTTAGGCTCTTAATCTACTCTAGACTGTCTGAAATCTATCATGTATGAGACTCACTGGTTTGAGTCTTTTTTTGTTTTTCATTTCTTATTTAAATAAAGGATAATTTAATGTCTAATCCCATTATGGATTTGCCAAATGAAATTGGCTTTTCAATGCCTGGAGAATGGTGCGAACATTCAGCAACATGGACTAGCTGGCCTTTTGATAATGAAATGTGGTTTGGCTTTTTAGATGGTGTTCGAAATGAATTTGCAGCTTTAGTAACTACAATCGCAAAATTTGAGCACGTTCATTTATTAGTACGAGATGAAGAAGCACATAAAGACGCTTTGAATCGAATAGGGAATAACCCTAATGTAACGTTACATCATGTTCCTTTAAATGATATTTGGTTTAGAGATAATGGACCTATATTCATTAAAAAAGGGGAACAATTGAGTTTTGTTAAATGGGAATTTAATTCTTGGGGACAAAAATTTAAATGGGATTTAGACACTCTAGCTCCATATTATGTTGCAAAAAATTTAAATATAGATTTTTTTAAGCCAAATATTGTTATGGAAGGTGGTTCACTTGAAGTAAATGGAAAAGGTGTTGCTTTAACTACGAGACAGTGTCTTTTAAGTAAAATGCGTAACCCTAATTTATCTGAAAATGAAATTCATGTTTATTTAAAAAATTATTTGGGTATAGAAAAATTAATATGGCTTGAAGATGGATTGGAAGGTGATCATACTGATGGTCATATCGATACCATAGTTCGATTTACCAATGAAAACAATATTGTTTATTCTATAACAGAAGATAAAAATGATACGAATTATGCGCCTATGATGCGTAATTTTGAAATATTAAAAAACGCAACAGATATAAATGGAAAGCCATTTAATTTAGTGCCTTTAGTGTTACCTAAGAATAGAATGGAAATAGAAGATCACCGATTACCATCTACTTATGCTAACTTTTATATTGGAAATGAATTTGTTGTTGTTCCAATTTATAATGATCCTCATGATGAAATTGCTTTAAATACTTTACGCCCCTTATTTCCTAATAGAAAAGTAATTGGATTAAGTTCAAAAGATATTATAAAAGGTGGTGGATCTTTTCATTGTGTTACTCAACAACAACCATCTGGAAAAATTTGGAGAAAATAAGTTATGGCAGAAAAGGCTAAACTTGCTATTATTCAAATGAGTATGGCAGACAAACTTGAAATAAATATTAAAAAATCAACACAATTTATTGAAGATGCTGTTGAAAAAGGTGCTAATATTATTCTTTTGCCAGAATTATTTGAAAATCATTATTTTTGTCAAGAGCAACATGATCATTTATTTGATTTAGCAAATGAAGTCGAATCCCATCCGTTTTTAAATCATTTTCAAGCTTTGGCTAAAAAGTTAAATGTTGTGTTACCTATTAGTTTTTTTGAAAAATCGGGTCAAGCATACTTTAATAGTTTAGCTATGATTGACGCAAATGGTGATCTATTAAGTATTTATCGTAAAACACATATTCCAGACGGTCCTTGTTACCAAGAAAAATATTATTTTAACCCAGGTGATACTGGATTCAAAGTTTGGAATACCCGTTTTGGAAATATTGGAGTAGGCATTTGTTGGGATCAATGGTTTCCTGAATGCGCCCGTAGCATGGCGTTGCAAGGTGCTGATTTATTGCTTTACCCAACTGCAATTGGTTCTGAGCCACCTGAAGCTCACTCTATCGATACAAAAGATATGTGGCAAAGAGCAATGATAGGCCATGCTGTATGTAATTCTGTTTATTTAGCTGCTCCTAATCGTGTTGGAATGGAAAAAAATATGACATTTTATGGCAGTTCTTTTATCTGCGATTTTATGGGAGAGAAAAGAGCTGAGGCAGACAGAATATCGGAATGTATTTTATATGCAGATTTAAATTTTGTAGAAGCAAAAACGTTTAGAGCTGGAATGGGGTTTTTTAGAGATAGAAGACCAGACAAATATAAAACACTTTTGACTTTAGATGGAAAAATTTAAAGTTAAATAAAATCTTTTTTTATTTTATCCTCGAATTCATAATACAAAATTCCAATAAAATTCTAAAATGCTATTTATATGAGTTAATTTTAAAAAATTTAAATTAATTATTTCATTTTATTTTTAAATTTTAAAAATTATATTAATATTGGTAATATTTATAAAATATTTTTAATAAAACAAGAATATTATAAAATCATTTAAATATTTTTAGAAACTAGAAAGTATTTTATTAAAAAGAAATATAAAAAACAATATTTAAATTTATTATTCATCATAAATAATAAATTTAAATGATATTATCTTCTTAATTTATTGTATTTTAAATCGTTAAAAATATTTAATAAATTATTTTAATAATGTATAATATATAATTACTTAATGAGTTTATATTATAAATAATAAATAAAATTTGATTATTAATTTTTAATTTAGTATATTAACAAAGTCTTTTTGATTTTTATATGAAAGGTATATTATATGAAGATATTATTAAAAAAATCTCTTAAATGCACAATTATTTCCTCATTTTTAATTGGTTTTTCAGCCTTAGCAAATGAAGAAGAAACAAATGAGCTGCAACAAATAACTAGTAAAGTTGATGTGAATTTTGTATTAGGAACCGCTTTTTTAGGAAAAGTTTGTACTAAAAATGGATGTTCAAAAATGATGGGAGTTGGTAGCCAACATTCTACAAACTTAGTACAAAATGATCAAGTTTGTGTTAGCGTACTTGTTGCACCTGCTCCTTATTATTCTGTTAGATACGAATACTTATTTAAATTAACTGAAAATGCTAATTCAGAAATTAATTTCTGGGGCGTAACTTTAAGCCCAAGATATAATTTTTCAGAAGCTTCCATTGGATTTGTTGGATCTAGAACTACTTATGGTAAGAATCCATGTGAAGATCTATGGGGTAATTAATCTTCGCCCTGATTTAAAAAGAATAAAGGACTGCTTTTGTTATCTTTTTAGCTAAAGCAGTCCTGTTTTTATTTTAAGAGTTTTAAAATTCAGAAAACTCTTTCATTATTAAAGGATGCCATATATTTTTATCTTTAAATACCGTAGTTTTAGGTAAAATTGGGTTTTTTAATTTAAATATTTTTCTATTTTCTAAATTGGCGATTTTTAAAAAATTGCTATTATATTTATTAAATATTTCATCAAATGAACCATCTTTAATGGCATTCATAAATCCATAATTTAGTCGTTCTTCTAATATTTTATTTTTTTGATTTACAAAAAAATAATAACCTGTCGGATAAGCAATTGCCCAATTTTCAATAACATTTAATTTGTATTTTGCCTCATGCTCTTTTTCAATTTGATAAACTTCTAATGCTCCTAATGGGAAAATATCAAAACGTTTTAAGACAAGCATTGGAAATAATCCAGTATAAACTGTTGTTTTAATAACACTCATTTTATTAGCTTCTAAAATCTTTGTATCAGGCCAATCAAAAACCTGCCCTACTTTGAGTTTTTTTAAATCTGAATACGTTTTTATTTTTTCAATTCGCTCTTTTTCACTATTTAAAACAATTGGAATTCGAACTCCCAAAAGACCTTTAAATAAACAGATTCGAATTGGAGATGATTTGTTTTCTCTTTCAATAGAAGTCATCGATGCAATTACATTAACTTCTGAGTCCACTTTACTTAATTCATGAAAAGCTCGAGTTTGCGACATTTTTATCGATTTTACCAATTGGTATTCACCATATCTCTCTTTAGATTTATCTAATATTAATTTTAAAATGGCATATTCATAACTTAATGAATTTTCATTTTCTGAAGCAGTCAAGTTGTGTTTTATAATCATTATTGCTTTAGCTTGAAGGGTAAAGATAAAAAAAAGAAATACAATAAAAATTTTTGATATATATTTAGATATTTCCATTGAATGTTTTCCATTTTTAAAATTATTTTGACTAAGAAAAATTTATCATAAGCTATTTTAATATAAAAGTAATTATATTTTAAAGATTTGACAGGTCGTTTTTTTGAATATTTTTTCTTTTAAAATAGGATGTAATTTTTACCCAATAAATCTTATACGTCAAAAAATATTTTTTGTTTCGATATTTGAATATATTAATATCTAAATATCTTACTTTAGAAAGGATTTTGATGTTTTTTTTTATTAAATACCTAAAGAGTATTTTAATTCTGTTAATATTACATTTGAATTGCTTTTCTTTAGAGAATTCCAATTCTTTAAAATTAGTAACTGGAAATGACTTTTCTCCATATTGTGATGAAAAATTAAAAGATGGAGGTATTTTTACTTCTATTGTAAGAAAAATTTTAAGTAAAATAAATATGTCTTATACTTTAGATTTTTTACCTTGGGCGCGTGGTTATGATATGGTAAAAAATTCAAAATATGATGCAACGTTTCCATATGTTTTTACAAAAGAAAGAAGTCTTGAAGTTAAGTATTCAAAAGTAAGTCTTGTCGAAATAAAATCGTATATTTTTACAAATAATAAAAACAAAAAAAAGATTGATGATTTTAAAGGTGGAGTATACTGTCATCCATTAGGATATTTTATTGAAAAACCAATTTTAAAAATTTTAGAAAATAATGGAACAAAAAAAATTCAAAAGTTTGATCAATTGTCTTGTATCAATTCAGTCATTAATTTTGAATCTGATTTTACTGTTTTAAATTTAGATCAGTTTAATGAATATAAAAAAATGAAAATAAAAAATTTTAATGTTATAAATAAAGTTGATATTTTAATTAATATGAACGATTTATATATCGTATTTAGAAAAGATATGAATGAAAATATTATATATAAAAAAAATTGATGAAGAAGCAAGAAATTATATAAAAACCGATGAATATAATAAAATTCGCAATCAAAATTAGTATTTTTATGTATTTAAAATTTTTATAACAGGAAGAAAAGGAATAATGTATAAAATTAATATAATATCCATTTATACTATTGATTAAAAAATTAAAGTCATTTATATATCTCTTTACTGATTGTAATCATTTTTCTATCTCAAATTCATTAAAAAGGAATCTGAATCCATGGCAAAAAATAGTTACTCAAAATTAAGATATTTAAAAATTCTAACTTGCTCCATTTTAATAAGTGGCAGTTCCTCTCTATTTGCTCTTTCAGATAAAGAGAAACAAAATAAAAAAATTGTAACAGATTTTTATAATATGGCTTTTAAAGATCATAAACCTCTAGAAGCTGCAAATCTTTATATTGGTGATCAATACATACAACATAATCCACATGTACCAGATGGAAAAAAAGCTTTTACTGATTATTTTGTTCCCTATTTTAAAAAATATCCTCAAGCGATATCAGAAATAAAAAGGTCTGCTGCAGAAGAGGATCTGGTATATTTACATGTCCATTCAAAAGAAAGTAAAGAAGATAAAGGTGTTGCAATAGTCGATATTTTTAGAGTTAAAGAGGGTAAAATTGTGGAACATTGGGATGTTATTCAAGCCATTCCAGAAAAATCTGCAAATAAAAACTCCATGTTTTAGTTAATGATAAAATAATTAAACTTAGATAATTTTATAATAGTAATAATCTGTTTTTTATTATTTTGCTCTCATATTTTTTAAGTAACTTAATACATTATTATATTCTTTTTCATTAAATTCAAAGTTTAATTTTTTTGATATAAAGCTTGCAGAAGCATGAAAAATTTGGTACATAGAAAATAAAGAGTCCCAATTTTTTGATATATTAAAATCAGTATATGTATTTAAAAATAAAATCAATGTATCAGAATTCAAATCATTTTCTAAATACTTATAAAATGCTCCCAAATTTTTTGCAAAATTTGTTTCAATGGAGACTTTAATGGCAAGAATTTTTAAAAGTTCATCTCTTAATAAAACATCTAAGCAATGTTTGGAATATAAAATTTGTTTTCTCGCTAAGCCTTTTGCAACATAGGTTGAAAGCCATAAAAATTCATTGCAAAGGTTTTTAAATTCAATATCAGTTGGTTTTTTGATAACGTAGTCTAAATCATTTGGATCTTTTAAGAAAGAGTATCTCTTATCTTTATCAAGTAAAACAAGACTTAAACTATCTTTTTTTGATTTTTTATAAACAGAATCATTTATTAATTTTAAATCTATTCTATTTTCGTCTTCAAACAGCATTAAATAATACGCCGTCCTAAATGTTTTTGTACGAAATAGAGTACCATTTTTTTTATAAAACTTTAGCTTAATAAAGAAGCATTTGATTTTTAATAATAAAAAAAGAATGCTGCGTTTGAATAAATCCACTTTTTACAAAGA
>RRZT010222700.1_pt1 | contig 40640 bp, 46 predicted proteins | sample 2165551 | NCBI WGS metagenome assembly RRZT01 (sample SAMN10456910, study PRJNA506462) | wastewater metagenome | biome: wastewater; feature: sludge; material: wastewater sludge; isolation source: wastewater sludge with Escherichia coli K12::gfp cells carrying plasmid... | place: USA: Moscow, Idaho...
CACAAACCGTGCGTCATTGGTGTGGCCGGGGTGGGTTGTGATGATGGAGAAAGTTTCATCCGTGAGTGAAAAGATGCTGTAAAGGCGTTGGATGAGGGGGAAGTGGTGGTAGCGCGCTTGCATGAGCAAGCCATAAAAGAGGTGGCGGGAATTTAAGAGTAGGGTGGTGACCCACACTTCTAACAGCCCGACTTTTTGGCTTAAGAGATTTACGGCTAAAAATTGCGCGGCCCCGGCATAGATGAGGATGCCCATTAAGGTGCCCCACCACCATGCCAAGCCAAGTGTATGGAGCAGAACGCCAAATGCCATGCCCATGGGGATATAGCCAAATGCAACGGGTAAGGAAAAAACCAAGGCTTCTCGGATCACCTTAGGTGATAAGGACATGTTGTTGAAGGTTCCTATTTGCCGGGGATGTGTGTTTTATTTAAGGTTTAGCTTGTGTTCAAGTCGATCTAGCTGGGTTTGAAGGCTGGCGAGTTCTTCTACAAAAGGCGCGTATGTTTGCCGGTTAAGCAAAATGGGGTGTTCTTGTGTCAAGAATTCTTGAAGATTGGCTTGCACTCGTTCCATTAGATTGAGATTGAAAGCGTGAAAAGTTTGGGCCTGTTTGACTAAGCGGTGGGCCGGGGCGTCGCCTATAAGGTGGCTTAAATCTTCTTCAATATCCCATTCTAGATTGCGTAGCACAAAGCCCACAGTGTCTGCAAAAGCAGCATTACCTTCGATGTATAAAGTTTTGAGTAAGGCGGCTTTGCCTGAAATAGGCACGGCAAAAAGAGCGTGGGCCGGTAAGGCAATGCGCACATCGGGTGTGCTTTCAGTCGGGGCAAGTGCAAGGCAGCCGTCTTCTGTGATGCAAAAGAGAACTTCTAAAACCGGGGTGGCGTTGAGTAGAAAGCTTTGTCCGGTGTGCGCGCCCAGGCGCGCTCTGGCCCAGTCGGCCTGAGAGAGGCCGTGGTTGAGCGCGCGCAGTAAGGCTGTGGCTAAAGTGGACCGGGGCGAGGCGTTGTTGGGGCTCACAGTTTGTACCCACGGTGCAAAGCCACCACGCCTGCGGTGAGGTTGAAGTAGTCCACGCGCGAAAACCCGGCTTCGCTCATCATGGCTTTGAGTTCTTCTTGCGGGGGGTGCATGCGGATAGATTCTGCAAGGTAGCGATAACTGGCGGCATCTTTTGCAACCCGCTCGCCTAGCCAGGGTAGTACTTTAAATGAGTAAAAGTCATAGGCCCGGCTTAAAGGCGCATAGACTTGAGAAAACTCCAGCACGAGTAAGCGACCACCGGGTTTAAGTACGCGATGCATTTCTCGCAAAGCTTGGTCTTTGTGCGTCATGTTGCGTAGGCCAAAGGCAACGGTAACGCAGTCAAAATAATTTGCGGGGAACGGTAAATGTTCTGCATCACATAGGCTCACGGGCTGGATGTGTCCTTTGTCTAGCAGACGGTTGCGCCCTTGACTGAGCATTTCGTAGTTGATGTCAGTTGCCCAGACTTGCCCGGTTTCCCCCACTTTTTTAGCAAAGGCCAGCGCTAAATCGGCGGTGCCGGAGGCAACATCCAGTACTTTCTCCCCGGAGCGTATGGCGGCGACGCCAAGCGTGAATAATTTCCAGACGCGGTGCAGGCCACCGGACATTAGGTCATTCATCACATCATATTTAGGGGCAACGGATGAAAAGACTTCTTTGACGCGTGCCGCTTTTTCAGTTTCTGGCACCGTTTCATAACCAAAATGGGTATTGGGCGTTTGATCCATAGTGTTGATCTTTATTAAAAGGTTTTAGTGATGGTGTCCGCAGCTCTTTTTAGGTGAAGGGGGTGTGTTCTCACCGGGCGCACGGGAGGCGCCTTCTAAAGCTAAACGCGCCAAATAATCCTCCCATAGCACCGCTTGGCGTTGCCCAAGCTCATAAAGCAAATCCCACGAGTACAGGCCGGAATCGTGTCCATCATCAAACACAAGGCGCACTGCATAATTTCCGATAGGTTCAATATTTTTGAGGATAACGTCTTGTTTACCGACTTGTAGTACGGCCTGGTCCGGGCTGTGGCCGCGCACTTCGGCAGATGGCGAGTAGACGCGTAAAAACTCAAAAGAAAATTCAAACTTTGCCCCGTCGCTGAATTGCACTTCTAATATGCGAGAGCGCTGGTGCAAAACAATATTTGTTGGGGTGGGGGTATCCGGCTGTAATCCACTCATAGATTATCTGTAAACTAGGTTGGAAAGGCGCTATCATACGCTGAGCATCGTCATCCGGCTATGGCGTGTCGCAAGGGTTTAATGCTTTATTGATTGTACGTAGGCGTTGTAAAAGGACTGGATAAAGCAGGAATTTACTTTAATTGATCCTTTTGGTTTATTTATTAAATAGCATGCTAAAAATTTCAATATTTTAAAATACCGGGAGCCATAATGAATTTACCGCCTCTTGATAAAATACCACTTATTTTACGTCCCCAGGCTTGGCTTCATCGCTTACATTATGGCGAAGTATTAAGCCCTATTTTATGGTGGGGGCGTATTCCATTTTTATTTTATTTGGTTTCGATGTTTGTAGGCTATTTGGAGCGAAAGCGCGGACCCTTGAATCCTGTTATTCGATCATTAGTCAGTGCCCGCATTGCCCAGCTTTGTCTTTGTGAATTTTGTGTTGATTTAACGAATTTGAAAGTGGCTGAGCGCACGAACAGTATGGATAAGCTTATGGCCTTATCTGAGTGGCGTAACAGCGCTTTGTTTTCTGATAGCGAACGGCTGGCTTTAGCGTATGCAGAAGCGATGACATCAACGCCACCACTTGTGGATGATGCTATGCGCACCGAATTAACAAATTCTTTTAGCCCGCAAGCATTAACAGAATTAACCGCATTAATTGGGCTGCAAAATTTGTCTGCGCGATTTAATTCTGCAATGGCAATACCTTCGCAAGGTTTATGTAAGATGCCCGAAAAAACCTCTTCCTAATAGATTTTTAGAATGAATTTGAGTGGTTTTGTTGTTTAACATAGATAATGTTTTGGGTGTTAAATCCTTTTTCAGTAGCAAGGTTCTCGAATCTTTGAATAACGTCTTTGTTGACGGTAGGGGTTCTAGATAAGAGCCAGAGGTAGTCGGTATTGGGGCCGGCAATAAAAGCGTATTGATAGGCGGTTTGGTCTAGGTCAAAAATAATATATGAGCCATAAAAGGGGCCGAAGAAGGATACTTTTAGAAAGCCTTCATCTTGTATGCCTGCAAATTTAGCTTTGCCTTTAATGGATTTCCAGACTTTCTCGGTGCTTAAAAATCCTGTGTTGAGTACGGAAACGGTGCCATCTTCATTCAGGGCGTATTCTGCGCTGACGCTTTCCATATTTTTTTCAAATCGGTGGTCTAGCCGGGCTATTTCGTACCATTTGCCCATGTATTTTTCAACCTTAAAGTTTTTGACGGGTTGGATATTTTCGGGGACAGAAACGCAAGCAGAGAGCATGTAGCAGATGAGTATTAAGATTATTTTTTTCAAGATGGTCTCCTCCTAAAAATTATTTAGCCTATATTGTGGGTGTTTTTTGGCTATATTTAGATAAAATAAATTGTGCTTTAGCCAGCGTCTAATTGTTTATGCCAAGTGTTTTCTGCAGGACTTTTGTAAATGATGAATGCTGCCCAGTGTTATGGTCTGGAATAGGGCTTATGGTTTTTATGTTTTAATTATTTTGATCGGGCGCAGAGCATCAAATCAGTGAAATCAATTTACTGGAATAGGGACCAATAGAAAAATTTTAAATCAGAGGGGGAGAGAATTATTGCCGGTTTTTTGAGATTCAACATAAAGAGGCGAATATGTTTTGTGGCGTCTTTAATTACTTTATTTTGTATAGTCGACGTTTTTGGGGTTTGGTACATCATGGCGTTTAATGCCGTTTAGTGTTCTCGCTGTTACTTAGATTATGTGTCCCGCCATGGTGATATTTCTTGCACATTTGAGGTGGATATCAACACGATCATACGCACTTTAAAAAATGCGGTTTAAAGCAAGTTGCTGCACAGAAAGTTAGCCAGAATAATCTTTCTATTATCTATGAGATTGATGAGCAATGATATTATGTTGGCAATAAGTGGCACTAATACTGGCTTTGATATGCCTTTAATTCGCAAAAAAAGCGTGTCCTAGCCTACACATTGGGGCTTTGTATCGATTAAATACGCTGTTTATTATTAAACTTATTTATCTTTTATGCCCGGAGTTAATCATAACTGATGATTGAGGGAGTTATGTATTTCAATAATTTTCTCTCTGACACTGGATTTAGATACCTCACAGGTGTAAGTAAATTAAAAAACATAAGAGTGGGTAGAGCAACGACAGCGTACATGGTCTGCCACTATCTCACCCCTATGCCGTTAAAGACCATTTTAATAATTTTAACGCTCGGCTTAAGTGCTCCATAGATGTAGCTAAGTTGAAAAACATTAGAGCAAACCGGGAAATGATGGTGAACTTGATCGGCCGCTTTTATATATAGGTCTTATTTGTGATGAGGATAATAAACGATAATATTATAGATATTATCCTGATTTTTAATATTCGCGATATTACTTATTAAAATTGTAATTTACGTTGCTTGTTTTGGGTCTAGTGATATTTTTCTTATATTTGACATAATTAAGGAATGCTTTTGCATCATCTATGCCTGTATCTTCTGCCCCTCTTGACTCTTTTATTTTACCTAAAGTGACCCAGCTATCTTTCCCACTCATTAAGTATGAAGTTGTTCCTACTTTATAGGTTTTTGTTAAATCTAGTGCCCGCCAATGATCAGTTGCTTTATCTTTAACTTCTATTTTAGTTATTCTTGTTCCAACTTTGCCTGTTCTAAAAGCTTTATACCTTATCCCGGCGCCATAAGGGAATGCACCTGTTGAAGAGCTATCTTTTATTGCTTGTGCTAATGCTTCTTCCATGACTTGTTTTAATTCTGACCCCGTCATGTCGACCACAAATAAAGTGTTAGAAAATGGCAGTAAGTTATATCCAGAGTCATAGCTAAAATTGCCTGGATTTATTGAAGTTCTGACGGACCCTGCATTATGAATAAACAAATCAACATTTCCTTTCCCCATTGTTTGTAATTCGTACAAAAAGCCTTTTGCTACAATTGCTGCAGCTATTGAGCCTTTTTTGTTCTTTTTGTTAGGGATTCTATTGTCTGAGCCTCCGGGTATTAAAGTATTGATTTTCCCTACGATTTCTTTTCCTTGTTTTAATTTTTCTTCTTGATATTTTTCTAAAACTTCTTTTGAAGTTGGGTTTTCAGGTACTATTTTTATAAAGTCTTTGCTAGCAATGTAATTTAAAACAGCTTGTTTCTCTTCTCCCTGCAAATCATAGGTTTTGCCTTCAGTATCTTTTCTTTGAAATAAATTATCTGCCACTATTATTTCTGGCTTACCGAGCGCTTCTGTAATTATACCTTCTTCATTAAATTTTACTTTTATATTTCCTAATACATAGCTATAGCTTGCTGCTTCAACGACATATACGGGCTCATTTGATGGTGACATAATTTTTGTTGGATATTCTCCCATGACCGGGTATTCAAAAATATCTTTAAATTGATTGCCCAATAAATAATGCGTATCTCCAGATACAATTAAGTCTACCCCAGAAATATTTCTAGCTATTTTTACATTGTTATCATAACCATCATGTGACAGCAGTATGATTTTATTAATACCTTTTGACTTTAACTCATCAACTACTGTTTGTGTTGCTTTTTCTTCTTCTTCGAATTTCAGGTCTTTTCCTGGATTAGAAGAGGTAATAGTTTTTCCAACTATCGTTAATCCCACAATGCCAACATTTTCTCCGTCAATATTTTTAATGATGTAAGGAGACCACTCTCCCTGTAATTCGCTTGTTTCATCTGCAGTGACATTCGCTGAAATAACAGGGGCTTTTAATGCAGTTAAATATTTTTTTAAAATGCTATTTCCACCGTCAAACTCATGATTGCCCATTGTTACTGCATCAAAATTAATGGTGTTCATTATTTCTGCATCAGGAACACCCTCAAATAAAGTGTAATAAAGCGTCCCCGTCATCGCATCACCAGCGTGTAGTACTAGTGTGTTTTTATCTTCTTTTCTTAATCTAGTGATTTCTTCTGAGATTCTTGTCATTCCCCCTAGATTTACAATAGTTGCTTTCCCATCTAGATTTAAATTCATTTTGTCGGACTCTAGATGGGAATGATGGTCATTGATATGTAAGACTGTTAATTCTAATGGTTTGCCGTTATTCGCTTCTGCTGCGAAAGTTACTGAAGTCGTTAAAAGTAAAGATAATGCTACATACACTAAATTTTTTTTATTCATCGTTTTCCCCTTTTGATAAATTATTTGAAACTATAATCTATCTCGAAAACGATGAGTAAATTATGATTTGACTTTATAGCTCATAGATAAAGTTGAGCCGGACTGTGCGTGTTTCTCCCAGTGTGACAACATTATCGCTTAGTGCGCCACCGTAGATGGTTTTATCTGTTAGATTGCGCACATTAAGTGCTGCTCGCCAGCCTTTACCCCGGTACTGTAATGCGGCGTCAAAGACGGTGTAGCCCGGGACGGTAAAATTGTACGAGGCGCCGGTTCGGTCGCTAACATGTCGTATGCCCAGTCCAATATTAAATCCTTCCATTGGACCTGCTAGACGATATAAACCCCATACGCTTGCGCTGTGTTTTGGAACATTATTGACGGTTTTCCCGATTTCACTTTGAATATTACTTTTTGAAATCTCTGCATCGGTGTATGCATAAGCTGCATTTAAACTTAGGCCATTATTAAATTCTGCAGCGGTTTCTATTTCAAGTCCTTTGCTGTGGTGTTCGCCTTGTTGAATGTTAAAGCCATTGTTTGTTAAATCGTTTGTGAGGATGTTTTGTCGCTTAAGGTCGTAAACAGCAATGGTGGTAATGTGGCGCCCATTATTGCGTTCAAACTTTATGCCAGCTTCTATTTGTTCGCTGGTTTCAGGCTTGAAAGCTTTGCCATAAAAATCTGTGCCGGCTGTTGGTACAAAAGAGTTCGCCCAGCTGGCATAGGGGGCAATGCCGGGCGAGGCTTCCCAGCTGAGCCCTATCATGCCGGTGCGGGCGCTATCGCTTGGGTTACTTGAAACGCTAGATTTTTGATTATTAAATGTACGGCTTGTTACGTGATCATGCCGTAGTCCGGTGGTGAGGTGTAATGTGTTGGTGAGGCTGAGCCGGTCTCGTAGATATAGGCCTGCAGCGCGAATGTCTTGGGTATTATCCGCTAAGGCGCCTGTGCAGGTAATTGAGCGGCCATAAGTTGGCGAGAAGAGGTCAATAGTGCCCATGTCTTTTGTGGTGCAGCTTTGTGATTTTAAGCGCCCGTGTTTGTCGTTTAAGTCTACGCCTAAGGTGAGTTCATGCACGCCAATGGCAGAGTTGAATTTGCCATTCAAGTAAGTATCCAGTGCAAAAACTCGGTAATCGTCATGCTGGATGCTGCCCGTGCGGGATTGGGTGCGTTCGTCCGGGGCTAGTTTTTCATAAAAGGCGGAAGGGCGTTGTTTGAGCGTGTAATCGTCCCAGCGAAAATTTTGCTTAATGCGCCAGTTTTCATCGAAGCGGTGTTGCAATTCGTAGCCAACCCGGGTGCGGTCAAATTCGTTATTGCCAAACGAGGGTTCGCCAATAAAGAGGCTGCGATCGACTTTGCCGTTGATATTGGGTAGTACCGTGCCTTTGGGGGGCAGACCTTGTAGGCGGCGCCATTCACGGTCTTGGTAGCTGGTAAGTAACGTGAGTTCTGTTTTATCGCTCAGTGCAAGCCGTAGGGAAGGGGCGATGTATTTATTTTTGAAGAAGACAAAATCTGTTGCGTCATCACTATCATTGCCTAGCGCAACAAGGCGAAAGGCTGAGCGTCCATCTTCTGAAATTGGCCGGCCTAGGTCTGCGGTAAGTTGTTTAAAACCGTAGTTGCCAATACTTGCGCCTAATTCACCAAAGGCTTGAGCTTTAGGCTGTTTGCTGACGACGTTGACCATGCCGCCAGGGCGAACATTGCCATAGAGTAGGGATGCCGGGCCTTTTAGAACTTCAATGCGTTCTGCACCAAAAATTTCCTCTGCGGGAACATAGCCTTGGCGCATTGTATTGAGGCCATCAATGTATTTTTCTTGTCCAAACGCCTGCCCACGGATGCCTATATCGTCAAAACCCCGGTTGCCGCGCTCGCCCGCAACAACACCCGCAACGCCTCTAACCGCATCAATGAGGGTTTTGTCTTGTCGAGAATCCATGAGTTCGCGTGTAACTACGCTAATGGACTGCGGTGCGGTGAGTAACTTGGTTTCGCCTTTGGTTGTCGAAGTGATTTTGCCGGGGGTGACGGCGCCTTCTGTGCTGCCCTGTACCTTAATAGTAGGCAGTTGAGTTTCTGTTTTTTCTGCACCGGGTTTGGATGTGTTGGTTTCTGTCTGTGTTAAGGGGGATTCTGCTTGTGCCGTGCTGCCTATTAGCATGAGCGCAGCGCCTAGGATTGTAAGGCGATGGGTATGGAAATTCAGAAGTGCCATAAAGTCTCCAAGGTTTGTGAGTGGGGGAGGGGCGTTAAGTTTTTTTAGCAGGTCTGTGAGGTGTTTTTTATTTCACAAATTGTAAATGAGAATTATTACTACTTCAATATTTATTTACTTTACGTGAGAATCGATCTCATTTTTAAGGTCAGTTGAAGAGAGTAGATGTCTTAAATTGTCTGGAAGATAGGCAAGTAACAGCGCCACTGCAACGACGGTGGTGAACAGGATGATTCAGATAAGTGTGGCGATTGAGGGCCGGCCAAAGCAAAGAAAAAGCGAAAGAGTCCTGCTGCAATTGCAGAAAACTAACGAAATTCGTAAGTGATCGTGAAGATCATGAGGCATTGAATTTCAAGAGCCTTCATGGCATTAATTTAACCAATCAGCTCATTTGAACTACTATTAAGAAAAGTAGAGATCAATTTTCGTTTATTAGTTTTGGATAATTTGTTTATGAGAACAGATTACGTATTCTTGTGACTTAGAAGTGCGTTAAGGAGAATGGCGATAGTGGTGCCGTTATGCAAAGCTGCCGCTCCAATTGGGCGCAAAGCACCAAGGGCTGCGGCACCGAGGATTGCGGTGTTTAAACTAACGGCAAGTCGATAGTTGGTGCTGATTAATTGCATAGCTCGGTTGGCTATCGCTTTTGCATCGGCAACCCTTGCAATATCGTCTTCGAGCAGTGCAACGTCAGCCGACATTCGGGCTATATCAGCACCTCTTTGCATGGCTATGCCGACATGTGCTCCAGTCAATGCCGGGGCATCGTTAATTCCATCGCCGATAAAGGCAATCCGCGCGCCTTGCGTTTTCATTTTTTCAATAATCGCTGCTTTATCTTCGGGCAGTAGCTCGGCATAGAATTCATTAATGCCTAATATTTTTGCTAGCTCAGTGGCGCGCTCACAATGGTCACCTGTGAGCATGAGGATTCGTTTGACTCCAAGGGAATGAAGGCGCTTGATAATTTCAGCACTGTTATCCCGTAATTGGTCTTTGAGTGCAATTAAGCCTATTAATGATCCACCATAGCCAATGTAGAGTAATGTTTTACCTTGTTGATAGAGCCGGTTGATTGTTTCATCATGAATTGAGACATTTATTTTTTCATCTTCTTCAACAAAATGCCGTGAGCCAATAACAACGCGTTTGTGGTTAATTTCACTGGCGACTCCATGCGCTACAACGAATTCCACTTCTGCATGGTCGAAATGTCGAGAAGAGGATGCTTGAGCTGCGGTAACAACGGCAACAGCAAGAGGATGAAAATAATGTTCTTCAACAGATGCAGCCAGGCAGATTAAATCATCAGGGGTAAACATCTTGTCTAGCGTGATCGAATCTGTGACTTCAAGCTGCCCCGTGGTTAATGTCCCTGTTTTGTCAAATATGAACGTATCTGCTTCTGCCAGACGTTCAAGAGCTGTAGCTCCTTTAAATAAAATGCCATTTTTTCCAGCAGTGTACATAGATGATTTAAAGGTCACCGGCGTTGCTAGCTTTAGTGCACAAGAATAGTCTGCTTGCAGGATTGATGCGGTGCGATCCCAGCTCTGAGAAAATAGCAAAGTTGTTCCCGCTAGACCGAGAACAACGGGAACCAGTCGATCAGCCAAATGTGCAGCTTGTAGTTGAGTTTTGCTTTTAGCGGAAAGGGATTGTTCAACGTAATCAGCAATGCGTGCAGCAGCAGTCTTGGTCCCGACGTGTTCTGCATAGACACGAATTCGGCCCTCTTCAATGAGAGTACCGGATAAGACGGTATCCCCGCGAGTTTTGATGACGGGGATGCTTTCGCCGGTCATAGAAGCTTCGTTGATTGTAGCTTCTCCTCCGAGTACCGTACCATCAATGGGAATAACGGTACCTGTACCGACAATAACCGTATCACCAATTCGCACTTGATCTGCTGCAGTTAAAACTTCGTTTCCTTCGTGCTCTACCCACACCTCACTGCTCGTTGGGTGAATTAAATACTTGAGTAACTCTTCTGAGCGCCGGGCAATTGACTCTTCTAGGTATTCCCCAAGTGCCAGCATAAAGTTTGTTGTGTTGGCTGCAAGGTAGTCTTGTCGAGCAATGGAAATAGAGACAGCTAAGGCTTCGAGTACATGTGAAGTCAGATTGTTTTTATGTAAATCATTTAACGCACGCCATAAAAGCGGAGCCGTAGTCGCTAATGCAGTCGGCATTTGTAGGCCGTTTGGAAGACCTTGTGTAGCAGCCAACGTGACAAAACTGCGAAGAACCCCCGCAGTATTTTTTTTATTAATGACATGAGCTTTGCTAGCCGACAGCGGGTGAGGTAGTTCCAACGTGAGCAGCGCTGTTTCGAGCGTATCGACGTTGGTTTGCTGTGCATCGAATTCAACAATGAGGGAGTGTATGCTGGAGTTTATGCGAGCACTTTGCACACCCGTTAAATTACGAACAGCAAGAATAATATCTTTCTTGGCTATCTGCTCGCTGGATCGCGGGTAATAACGCCAGCGGACACGGGTGTGCGTTTGATGAATTCGTTCAAGCTGTCTGAACAAGCTGCATTTTGTCATTACTTATCGCCGCGCTCGGACTGAATTTCAGCTTTTAGATCAGCTATCTGCTCCTTGAACTCCTCCATGCCACCCGTCATTCCTGCATATAGCTTCATGATGGATTTCATGACTTTGTTCCGTAGCTGTTCATCGGCTAAAACATATGCTGCAGCACCGCCAAGTAAGGCTCCGATGAGAAATTGTTCTGTTTTCCACTTTCCGAGTTTGCGAGCTAAACCACGGTTTGGAGCTAAACCAAGGTTGCAGAGTAATCCATTTCTAAATAGCCCTCTGCCGTTATAGCCATTGAAGAAGCCATAACCGTCCTTCTTACTAAAGCTATTACCCATGTCAGGGTTGAAATTTTTTGATACTTTGCGTAAAAGTTTTTTAAGCTTCTTCTTTTTCATTGAGATCCTCTTTCTTTTTAGGCTGTGGGTTGGGTAATAGACGATCAATAGCATTTAGCCCGACTATCCCAATAGCAATAGACAATAAAGCAGCGCTATAGTTTCGCTGATCGATAGCGTTGGCAGCGGCCGTGCCGGTGGCCATTGCGGTTCCATTTTTTAAAGCATTTTTTAGTGTTTCTTGGCGTCTGCCACTATTGGAGTTAACTGCAGTAATTAGCCCTGACGCAACAAATCCACGCACGAAGCCATTACATATCTCACCGTCAGCAAGCAATGAAGTCCCGGGGGAGCATATTCTGGGCACAGAGACTTTGTTTTTCTGTACTAAGCGGGAAAGTTTACGCGGCTTCATTGTTTTGGCTCTGTTTGAGTCCGTGTGGCCTCGGCGGTTGTTGTAGATTCACATTTCATCACTGGTTCAGGAGTGCTCTCAGTCGAGACCTCGGCAATAGTTGAAGATTCTTTAGAACTAGGGGCTACTTGAAGTTTGTCACGCAAACGCGCCGAAGATTGCTCGATGGTGCTGAGACTGTTTACAGTGACTTTGCGTAAACGATCTTGCGCTTGGTCTAGGCGTTTTTGCGTTTTTTCGCCACGTAATATTTTTATTGTAGCGGCGCCGACTAATAAACCTGCTGCGAATGGGAGTAGTGGGAACATATTAACTTTTCTTCCTTTTTTGACAGAGTTTGTTCTTTGGGTATGTGGATGATGACGCCTCTGACTAAAAGTCTGAACAAGAGGGAGCTAGAGTCCACACTGTTTTCTATTGCTGTAATTTGATAAAAGGCTTCGTACTTTAAATTGAAGGTGAGATCCCTTTAGGTGTTGGTGAGAAACGTAGAAGGAATGCGAAAATCTTTATTAGCTTTGGATAAAACGTGAATTTGCTGTTTGTCATTTATGGATATATTTTGCGTAGGAAGGATGGCAAAATAAAACCGTTTAAAACTAAGTGCAAATTATTTCCTCGTATTTATTTTTAAATATTTTATTAAGTACAGAGCCTGCTTCACTATCTATGTCATTGAAAAAATCGACCCAAGCTTGGAATGGAATAATCTTGTGGTCATATTCAATGGTGCATGAACGTGCTATTGCATTAATGCGAATCGAATGAACGCCGGGTATATTGTTTAGCACCTCTTTAAAATTTTGGAATCTCATAATTAGTGCTTGAACTGACTCATCAGACAACGACAAATTGTCAAGTATGAGACGAAGACGTATGCGTCCCGGGATGTGGTGGGCAATTTCAACACAAGAGGAAAAATAGTGGAGTTTTTCTTTAAAGCTCATGGTCGTTAATAATAGACATTCGTTGATTCATTTTATTCTGCTGAGATTAGCGTACCATCGTGCGCCTAAAAATGGCCAGATGGGTGCCTAGACAAGCCAAAAATACATAACCAGTGGCGACATGCAATCTTTTGTGTTTGGAAAGAGCAAAGGCTAATGACGCAGTCAAACTAGTGAGTGCTCCGATTTTTGCATAACGATTAATGCGTAAACGGGTAGAACGACGCTTGCGAGAAATAGCTGATGGACCAAGCGAAGAGGCAAGCAATAATTCAATTTGTTGCTGCATGACGGAGGGGGCGATTTTCTGGGCGTCATATTGAATGATGATGCTGTTTGCTGCTAAGTTGACACGTGTTACTTGTACGGGTAATTCTTTTGTAATTAACTCTAATACATGATGAGTTATTTCATGATTGCAAAACTGGCTATTTTTTATGCGTATTCGCCCCGGGATCGCTGCAGCTATATACTTCATGGTTTCTGATCAAGCTCGTATTAATGTATTAAAAATATGTAGATTTGTCTGATTCTATTATTTAAATAATATCTATAAGAGAGGCTGTAAAAGTTTTAATCCGTAAATTTCATTTTTAAATTTTTTATAAATGGGGTTATTGAATTATGGGTTTTTTTGTATTATTTAAATGGTTTTCAATACGCCAACTTGCTCGCTCGCATAAGCTTCGAACGTCCTGATCTAAATCATCAAACTCACAAAGTTGATTTAGCAAACGAATGGCATGCCCTGCAGCGTGGGGGCAGTTTGTTTCATCTAAAATAAGAATTTGGCTTAAAGCTGCAGCCCAGAGATTGTTCGTTGGCATAAGTCATTCCTTTTTAGACAAAAGCTGCTACTTAAATTTTCTTAAATCAGATCTAAGATGAGAATAATTCTCATTCTTTTAAAGAAAAAAGTCAACCGGTTTTTATGAAAAATATTGGCGATAGCACAAATTGGTTGAACTAGCGTGACGGATGCTTTTGATATTTGACTTTCTATAGTATCTAGCTTCGTTTATTTCTCTACTGCTAGTCAGACTGCTTATGCTGCAATAGCACAGTGAAACACCTGCCGGTTATATTCACTGTCGTTGACTTACTTTTCCTTATATTTTCAGTCTATTTGAGCTGTAAACTCTGTAACCAAGAAAAGATGGTTTCTACAGCTTTTAAAATTTTACCCTTGCAGCGATGAGGTATGTTGTTGAGTGCTGAGTTGCTTGATTTTTTCGAGTTGGATTTTAATTACGAATGATGATTGTTGGCGTGTTTACGGCAAAGGGACGCCTGCTGAAGGGCATTTGATCTGGAAGAGATTTATCCAGCGGATTAAGCGCAAATTTGATGCTTGGAACGTGCATCAAAAGATTGGTTTGTAAAATTACCTGTTTTTCTCGTTTTTTAGAAATTCATGAGAAAGTTATTGGGGCTTTGTTAAAAAATACCATTTCAATTGATTGGAGGGGTTTTTTATGCATAAATGACCCTACAGTAAAACAATGTCGTATTGTTCTTGAGTGTAACTAGCTTCAGATAGAAGGCTGATTTTCCGATTTATAAATTCGCTGAGTCGAGATAAGGCGTTTTGATCTTCTTCTTGGAAGCGGCTGATGACGGAGGGGGCGGCAATGAGGCGGTATTCTTTGGCTTGGAATTGCTTTGCTTCGCGCAGGAGTTCTCGCAAAATTTCGTAGCAAACGGTTTGTGCGGTTTTGATTGAGCCGCGACCGCTACAGCAGGGGCAGGGTTCGCACAGTTGTTGTATTAAAGATTCGCGGGTGCGCTTACGGGTCATTTCTACCAGGCCCAGCGCGCTGAAATTGTTGATGCTAAGTTTGGTATGGTCTGAGGCGAGGTATTTTTTGAGTGTTTCAAGCACGGCATCCCGGTGATCGAAGCTTTCCATGTCGATAAAGTCGATGATGATAATGCCGCCCAGGTTTCTGAGGCGCAGTTGACGTGCGATGGTTTGTGCGGCTTCGATGTTGGTTTTGAAGATGGTTTCGTCAAAATTGCGTGCGCCGACAAAGCCGCCGGTGTTGACGTCGATGGTCGTCATGGCTTCTGTTTGATCAAAAATGACGTAGCCGCCGGATTTGAGGTCGACGCGCCGGGCCAGTGCTTTTTGAATTTCGTCTTCAATGCCGTAGAGGTCAAAGAGGGGACGTTCGCCTTGGTAGTGCTCGAGCAGCGTGACTAGGCTGGGCATGTAGTCGTTAGCGAAATTTTGGAGTTTTTGGAAGTTTTCGCGTGAGTCGACGACGATGCGTGTGACTTCTGGACTGATCATGTCTCGAAGTACGCGCATGCCTAGGTTTAGGTCTTCAAATAAGAGGCGGGGCGCAAAGGCGCCGATCATGTGCAGCCGAATCTCACGCCAACGTTTGCGCAGGTAATTGATGTCGGCCAGCAGTGCTTCATCTGGGGCTTCTGCTGCAATGGTGCGGATGATGTAGCCGCCCTCTTCTTCTGGTAGGAGGAGGTTTGTCATCCGGGTGCGCAGATGTTCGCGCAGTTCTTCGTCTTCAATGCGTTGAGAGATGCCAATATGGCGATCTTGAGGTAGATAAACGAGCAGCCGCCCGGCTAGGCTCAATTGCGTGGTGAGGCGGGCTCCTTTGGTGCCAATGGGGTCTTTTAGAACTTGTACAACAACGTGTTCGCCTTCTGCTAGGAGTCGTTCAATTGGGCGAGGTGGGAGGGGGGGATCTTGGCGCTCTGACCAAATATCCGCTGCGTGTAGAAAGGCTGTGCGCTCTTGTCCAATATCTACAAACGCAGATTGCATGCCCGGTAGTACTCGTACGACACGGCCTAAATAAATGTTGCCTACAATGCCTCGGTTAGCATTGCGCTCAATATGTAGCTCTTGTACTACCCCGCTTTCCATGAGTGCGACGCGGGTTTCTTGTGGCGTGAAGTTTAAATAAAATTCAATAGACATGTGATACTTGTACTCTAGTGGGAGGGCTTTTGGTTTGCGTTGTAAATTGATGCATCAAAGAGCCTCTAAACAGTTTGTTATATGTTTTGAATATTTGCGCTTAGGCTCGGCAATTGTACGAACTTAAAATTTGATTCAGTTCAAACAAAGGCAAACCCATAATGCCAGTATAGCTGCCTTGAATAGATTGAACAAAAGCCGCTGCACGCCCTTGAATACCATAGGCTCCTGCTTTGTCCATAGGCTCTCCGCTTTGGATGTAGTGCTTAATTTCCGTGTCAGATAAAGTGCAGAATTGGACGTTGCTTTGGTTTAGGCGCAGGATTTGCCGGGTTTCATCTTGCAGGCAAAGTGCGGTTAAAACGGTATGAGTCTGGCCGGAGAGCTGGCGCAGAATATTAAAGGCATCGGCTTGATCGGAAGGTTTGCCGATGATGTGACCTTTAAAAGCAATGGTGGTATCTGCAGCGAGCACCGGTGCCCGGGGTAGTTTTCTTTGGATTACACGCCCATAGCCGGCCTCTGCTTTTTGGCGTGTGATGCGGCAAACATAGTCTGCAGCAGGTTCATTGGGTAAAGGTGTTTCGTCGACGTCTTCCGCTTGCTCTGTCGTGGGCTCGAATAGATTCAGTTTAAAGGCGATGCCAAACTGTTTGAGGAGTTCGGCACGCCGGGGGCTTTTAGAGGCAAGGTAGATGAACATGTACGTGTTTTATACAACAGCTTCTTGCTTTGGTTCTTTTTTCTTGATGATGAACTGCTCGCGTGATGTGCCCAACCACATTAGGAGCGGACTGGCTACGAGCACAGAGGAGTAAATACCAAAACAAATGCCAATGGTTAGCGCAACTGCAAAGTAGTGTAGAGACAAAAAGAAAAAAATGAGCATGGAGAGCACCATGATTTGAGTGCTCAAGTGGGTAATGATTGTACGAGAGACGGTGCTCGTAATAGCATGGTTGAGCACTTGTGGGGTGTTCATCGCACGGCTGGTGCGAAAGGTTTCTCGGATACGGTCGAATACAACAACGGATTCGTTGACTGAATAACCCAGTACCGCAAGCACCGCGGCCAAAACGGGCAGGGAGAATTCCCATTGGAAGAAGGCAAAAAAGCCGAGAATGATGATGACGTCATGCAAGTTTGCAATGATGGCCGAGACGGCAAAGCGCCATTCAAACCGAGCCGCAAGATAGCCCACAATACCTAAGATCACAAAAGACAAGGCCATTAACCCGCTGGTGGCGAGTTCGTCGCTAACCTGTGGGCTGACAGATTCGACCCTGTTAAGTTTAGGGGGATTAGTGGTGTCTTGGCTGAGTTGTTTGATGACGTTGGATGACAGGGCTTCTTGTGTCATGTCTTTGCGCTGGGGCAAGCGGATTAGAACGTCTCGGGGAGTGCCGTAGTTTTGTACTTGGGCATCAGCAATGCCGTTCTGTGTAAGTTTTTCGCGCACTTGATCAAGGTGAGGTGGTTGCGTATAGCTCACTTCCATGAGGGTGCCGCCTGTAAATTCCACAGACAGATGCAAACCTTTTGTGAGTAAAAAAATGACAGCCAAAATAAAGGTGATAAGTGAGATCACATTAAACGCCAAAGCGTGGCGCATAAAGGGGATATCTTTTTGAAAACGGAAAAATTCCATGACGTCAGTCCTGCTTCAGTTTTAAAAGGAGCCGCCCGTTTGGGCGGCAAACCTATGTAAGTTGCGATTAGCCAATCGAGATTTTTTCTAAGCGGCGGCGATTGCCGTAGATGAAATTCGTAAGCATGCGAGAAACCAGCACTGCGCTGAACATCGATGTTAGGATGCCTAGGCAGTGTACAACGGCAAAGCCACGTACAGGACCGGAGCCAAAAACTAACAGTGCCAGCCCGGCGATGAAGGTGGTGACATTTGAGTCCAAAATGGTGTCAAATGCATGATGATAACCAGCATTGATCGCGCTTTGTGGCGGCTCGCCTCGGCGTAGTTCTTCTCTAATGCGTTCATTGATGAGTACGTTTGCGTCAATGGCCATACCCAGTGTTAAGGCAATAGCCGCAATGCCGGGCAAGGTGAGGGTGGCCTGCAAAATGGACAACAGGGCGACCAGTAGGAGTAGGTTGGCAGAAAGCGCTAGGACAGAAATAACGCCAAAAGCAGCGTAGTACACAACCATAAAGGTTGCGATGGCAACAAATCCCCAAAGTGTTGATTTAAAGCCGCGTTCAATATTTTCTTTTCCGAGGCTAGGGCCGACGGTGCGCTCTTCAATAATTTCCATCGGTGCGGCTAAAGAGCCCGCACGCAGTAAGAGCGCAATATCTGCAGCTTCTTGACTGCTCATAGAGCCAGAAATTTGCACCTGGCCACCGCCGATTTCTTCCCGGATGACTGGGGCTGTGACGACTTCTGCTTTATTTTTTTCGACTAATAAAATAGCCATGCGTTTATTAACATTGTCACGCGTAAGGTCTCGGAAAATTTTTGCCCCGGCTGAGTCGAGTTTGAGGTGCACAGCGGGCATCTGGTTTTGGCCATCCACACCTGCAACAGCATCCTGGAGGCGATCCCCGGTGAGGCGGACCTCTTTTTTAACGAGAACAGGGCGGCCATCTCGTTCGTATAAAACTTCTGAACCGACAGGAGCCGTACCAGATCGTACAGCCTCTTCTAATGCGCCAGGGTTGTCATCGACCATGCGTAGTTCCAGGGTAGCTGTTCGACCTAGAATTTCTTTTGCCTTGGCGGGGTCTTGCACGCCAGGCAGTTGCACAACGATGCGCTCAGCACCTTGTTGAAGGATGACGGGTTCTGCAACACCCAGTTCATCGACGCGTTTGTGTAGAGTGTTTTTGTTTTGCTCAACGGCGGATTTTTTGAGTGCGAATTGTGCGGGTTCGGTTAGACCAACGACTAAGCGCAAGTCATCAGCTCCCAGGTCTTTATTATCAAAACTAAAGTCGGCGGAGGTGTCGCTGATGCGAGTGCGTGCCAGCGTGCGTGTTGCTTCGTCTTTGAAGCGGATGATGATGGTATTGGCTTCTCGAGTGATGCCGGCATGGCGAATATCTTTATCGCGTAAAAGGGCGCGGATGTCAGCTGCGCTGGAGTCCATGCGTTTGGTGAGCGCACCTTTCATGTCAATTTGCATGAGAAAGTGAACGCCGCCTTGAAGGTCTAGGCCTTTATTCATGGGACGTGCGTGTAGCGCTTGTAGCCAAGCTGGGGAGCCCGGCAAAGGGTTATGTGCTACAACAAAATTAGGGTCGGTGGAAGGCAGCCCGGCGTTTAGGCTATGCTCAAGTGCATCTTTTGCCTTTTTTTGCTGCTCATCGGAGGGAAAGCTGACGCGTAAGGTGTTGTTGCCGGGCACCAATGTGGGGTTTTCTACGCCGGCTTCTTTGAGTTGTGCTAAAACTTTTTCGCCAAAGGCAGCATCAATTTTAATGCTGGATTTTAGACTTGAGATTTGTATTGCCGGGATGTCCGCAAAAAAATTGGGTAGAGTGTAAATAAACCCAATAATAAGCACTGTAATAACCAGCAGGTTCTTCCAAAGAGGATAACGATTCATAGAGAGGTGTTCACGTTAAAACGCACTCCGAGTTCAGAGTGCGTATTGAGCAAAATAAATTATAGTGATTTGAGTGTGCCTTTGGCCAAAATGGTGGCAATGGCCTGTTTTTGTATTGTAATGCGTGTGTTTTCACCCGTTTCCAGAGTAATAAAGTTTTCGCCAATTTGGGTAACTTTGCCAGCGATGCCGCCTTGCGTAATGACCTCATCGCCTTTTGCTAAGGCTTCTACCATGGCCCGGTGCTCTTTGGCTTTTTTTTGCTGTGGGCGAATCATGAGAAAATACATGACCACAAAAATGAGCACCATGGGCAATAGGCCCATAAAGCCGCCGGTGGGATCAGGTGTGCCAGAGGTTGCTTGTGCGTAAGCGTTTGAAATGAACACGGAAAAGTCTCCAGTAAAAAGCACGGACGTGAATGCGGCATTATAGCAGGCCAAGTAGTCTCTAGGCAGGTTTGCTAAATTCCTCGCGAGCATCCGTTAAAGGGGCGGTTTGTATTTCTAGCCAGTGTAAGTAGGTTAGCGCATTTTGTGCATTTTCTCGGCATAGGTCTGTGGAGGGTTTAAGTTGTTTGCAAACGGCTGGGCGTGTGGGGTGGTTGAAAAGTTTGCATTCAAGCTGTGCGTTTAATTGTATGCAAGGCTGCCCTGCAGGTTTGCCATGAGGCATGCCGGGAATGGGGGATGAGATGGAGGGGGCGATGCAGCAAGCTGCGCAATGTGTTCTGCAATGTGCGTTTTCTTGTGAGGAGGACATGGGCAAGCTGTCTAATGGGCCAAAAATAAAAATACCGTGGGGCGTTTGGCAATCTCTGGCACCGGTTTTGTTTTCCACTGGGCGACGGAGGCGCAGCTAATCCACTCTGTTGGGGTTGCTAAATCGCATGCTACTGCCAGAAGGCTTTGTGTGGGTAGATTTTTGAGTAAAGCGTCAAAGATTTTCAGGTTTCGGTAAGGGGTTTCGATAAAAAGTTGTGTGCGTTGCAGCCGGGCAGATTCTTTGGCGAGCTGTCCGATGGTGTGCGCGCAGTCGGGTTCTTTGACGGGTAAATAGCCGTGAAAGGCAAAGCTTTGGCCGTTTAAGCCACTACCCATTAAGGCTAAAAGCAAAGAAGAAGGGCCTACTTGTGGCGCAACGCGTATGCCTAATTGGTGTGCCATGCGGACTAATTCTGCACCGGGGTCTGCAATGGCCGGGCAGCCCGCTTCTGACATTAAGCCGATGTTATGCCCGGCTAAGGCGGGGGCTAAAAGATTTTGTAGCGCCTGTGCTTGAGGTTTTTGGGGGATGGTTTCAATGTGCGTTGTTTGTAGTGGCCGGGGGTAGCTAAAGTGTTTAAGCCATGCCCGTGCAGTTTTTGCATTTTCGACAACGAAGTAGTCTAGCGAGCAAATTAATTGCTGTGTGTGTGTAGGAAGCCAGTTGGTCGTATTTTCTTGGGCTTCGGGTGCGCCTAAGCCAACAGGTAGTAAATAAAGGGTAGCTCGCTCGCTCATGGAAGTTGAAGCCCTTCCTGGCGAAGCATATGGGAAAGTGCAATGAGGGGGAGGCCGATTAACGCGGTGGGGTCGTCGCCCGACAAGGCTTCTAGTAGTGTAATACCTAAACCTTCTGATTTTGCGCTGCCCGCACAGTCAAAGGGTTGCTCAAGTGCAACATAGCGATTAATTTCTTCATCAGAAAGTTTTCGAAATTTTACTTGAGTGGGTACTGCGCATTGTTGTAAGCGTTGCGTACGAGTGTTCAACACGGCGAGTGCCGTATGAAAGATTACCGTTTGCCCGCGCATGGTACGTAATTGTGCTATTGCATGCGGTGCGTCGCCGGGTTTGCCGAAAATTTGCTTGTCAAGGTACGCGACTTGATCGCTGCCGATAATAAGTGCGTCAGGGTATTCTTGTGCAACAGCGCGAGCTTTGGCTTCTGCCAAGCGTTCCGCCGTGGATTGAGGGGATTCTCCGGGTAAAGGGGTTTCATCAACTTGCGGGCGGGCGGTTTGAAAGGGTATGGCAAGGCGCCCCAAGAGTTCTGCGCGGTAGCGGGAGGTGGAGGCTAAAACGAGTGAAGGTGGTGTAGGCATATTAAAAGAGTAAAAGAGGCTTTGACAGAATTTTTGCAGGATACTATCATTGCGGGCTTATGTCGCAAGAGTGTATATTAATCGATCCCCTACGTTTTGCAGATGAGGCGCGCAGTAAGGCCGGACGCGTGCCTATTTCAGCTTTGCCTCGTGTTGCACAAAGTGTGCTTGAGACAGAAGGGGAGCTCGTTTTTACACTTGAAGGCTATCGAAATCAAGACGGAAAGCGCTTTTTGTTGTTGAAAGCGTCTGTTGAGCTGGTGCTTTGCTGTCAGCGCTGTTTGGAGCCCATGTCCCATTCGGTGTTGATAGACAGCCGTTTGTGGTTGGTTCCTAAGGGACAGCTTATTCCGGATGAGGAACTTGATTTTGATGAATTTGATGCGATTGAAGTTGATGCACAGCTTGATGTTTTACAGCTGCTCGAAGATGAGTGTTTGTTAACTCTACCGATGGCACCGAGGCATTTGAGCTGTGAAGGTATTCGCCCGAAAGACGGGGCGGATGCATTTTCCCCGTTTTCAGGGCTGGCAGTGCTGAAGAAGCAGCATTAGGCCGGGCTTGTTGGTTTATTAGGAGCTTTACCATGGCTGTTCAACAAAATAAAAAATCCCCCTCAAAGCGCGGTATGCACCGTGCGCATGACTTTTTAACTGCCCCAGCTTTAGCTGTTGAAAAAGGTTCTGGTGAGGTGCACTTGCGTCACCACATTAGCCCAAACGGTTTTTATAAAGGCAAAAAAGTACTTAAGGCTAAAGGCGAATAATATTTCGCTGAGCGCAGAAATGGCGCTGCGCGGCTTGCCGCGGCAGCGCTTTTTTATTTGGATTTTGAACGCACTCAGGGCGTAAGGTAGTTTTTTATGAATGTGTGTGTAGCCGTTGATTGTATGGGGGGGGATCATGGCCCCAGTGTGACGCTGCCGGCAACTGCAGCCTTTTTAAGCACATATCCTCAGGTAAGCGTGATTTTGGTAGCTTTGCCGGAAGTTTTGGCACAATCGTCCTGTTTAGACTTGCAGAAAAAATTTGGTACTCGTTTGGCACTTCAAGCGGCTAGCGAGGTTGTGGGTATGGATGAGTCCCCGGCTTTGGCGATGCGAAGCAAAAAAGATTCTTCCATGCGTGTGGCGGTGAATCTAGTGAAAGATGGGCGTGCGCAGGCGGCCGTTTCGGCGGGTAACACGGGCGCTTTGATGGCGATTTCGCGTTTTGTGCTTAAAACTTTGCCGGGTATCGATCGACCAGCTATTGCGTCCGTTTTGCCTACGCGTAAAGGTCTAAGTTACGTTTTAGATTTAGGGGCTAATGTGGATTGCCAAGCGGAGCATCTTTTACAGTTTGGCGTAATGGGCGCGATGTTGGCTGCTGCGCTTGAGCATAAAGAGCGCCCTAGTGTGGGTTTGCTGAATATTGGTGAGGAAGAGATTAAAGGTAATGATGTCGTTAAACAGGCCGGTGAATTGCTGAAAAATAGTGGGCTTAACTTTTACGGTAACGTGGAAGGTGATGATATTTATAAAGGCACGACAGATGTGGTAGTGTGCGACGGTTTTGTTGGGAATGTCGCACTTAAAGCCTCTGAAGGGTTGGCGCAAATGTTTAAAGCTTTTATGAAAGAGGAATTTTCTCGCAGCCCGCTTTCTAAGTTAGCAGGGCTGTTTGCTTTGCCTGTGTTAAAGCGTTTTGGGTGTAGATTGGATCATCGTCGCTATAACGGGGCCAGTTTAGTGGGTTTACGTGGTGTTGTTGTAAAGAGTCATGGTTCAGCAGATGCGTTTGCATTTGAGCAAGCCTTGCATCGTGCAGCGGAAGCTGCTTCAAACAATTTGGTCGAGCGCATTAGTGAGCGCATGGCCGCTCAAACGTTTTCAGTGAAAGAGCCCGTATGACAAAAAGCGTGCACATTATCGGAACGGGAGGGGCTTTGCCCGGGGCGCCGGTGAGCAATCAAGATTTGGTTGCAAGAGGTATTGATACAAGCGATGAATGGATCGTGGAGCGTACGGGTATTCGTACTCGTTATCTAGCTGAGCAGGGTGTAAAGGCTAGCGAGCTGGCAGAACTTGCTGCACGTAGAGCGGTACAGGCAGCTGGGGTTGAGCTGAATAGTATTGATTTAATCATTGTGGCCACCTCTACGCCGGACTTTGTTTTTCCGAGTACCGCGACAATTTTGCAGTCTCGCTTGGGGATCAGCAATTTGTGCGCCGCAATGGATGTGCAGGCTGTGTGTGCTGGTTTTATTTATGCGTTAGCCACGGCTGAAAAATTTTTGAAAAGTGGCTCGTATCAGCGGGCGCTAGTGGTTGGGGCCGAGGTTTTCTCCCGTATCATGGATTGGCAGGATCGTAGTACCTGTGTGCTTTTTGGTGATGGCGCTGGCGCTGTGGTGCTTGAAGCGCGTGAAACGGAAGGGGGAATTTTAGCTTCTGTTCTGCATGCTGATGGGCGTTACAACGCAATCTTAAATACGCCAGGGCAGGTTGAGCATGGTCAGATTATGGGCTTGCCGTTTTTACAGATGGATGGACAGGCTGTGTTTAAGCTTGCCGTGCGCGTGTTGGGCGAAGTAGCGCATGAGGTACTCGATTTGGCTAAAGTGCCAGCGAGCAGTGTCGATTGGTTGGTGCCTCATCAGGCGAATATTCGCATTATTCAATCGACTGCCAGGAAAATGGGGTTGCCCATGGAGCGTGTTGTGACAACGGTTGCGCAGCATGGCAACACGTCCGCTGCGTCCGTGCCCTTAGCGCTTGATGCTGCGGTGCGTGATGGTCGTATTTGCCCCGGTCACCGTGTGTTGCTCGAAGGTGTAGGGGGCGGCTTCACCTGGGGCGCTGTGTTGGTAGATTTTTAATATATCTGCTTTAAATGAGGTGGTTTTCATGAAGTACGCATTTGTTTTTCCTGGGCAAGGTTCTCAATCTATCGGCATGATGTCTGGGTTTGGTGAAAATACGGTTATTCGCCAAACGTTTGAAGAGGCTTCTGAAGCTTTGGGAGAAGATTTGTGGCAAATGATGCAAGACGGCCCGGCAGAACGTTTGTCTCTCACTGTGAATACCCAGCCTTTAATGTTGACCGCTGGGGTAGCGTGCTACCGTGCTTGGCGTGCAGCGGGTGGGGGCGTACCCAGCATGGTCGCCGGGCATAGCCTAGGCGAATATAGTGCGCTTGTTGCAGCGGGTGTTTTGGCGTTTAAAGATGCGGTGCCTCTGGTGCGTTATCGCGCACAAGCCATGCAGGAGGCTGTTCCTGCCGGGCAGGGGGCAATGGCTGCACTTTTGGGTTTAGATGATGAAAGCGCGCGGGTAGCATGTGCTGAAGCTGCGCAAGAGGGGGTTGTGGACGCTGTCAATTTTAATGGTCCGGGGCAAGTTGTGATTGCCGGACACAAAGCGGCGGTGGAACGTGCAATTGAAGTTGCCAAGGCCAAAGGCGCCAAGCGTGCTATGTTGTTGCCGGTGAGTGCGCCTTTTCATAGCGCGTTGATGGCTCCGGCCGCTGCACGTCTGGCGGAACGTCTGAAAATGGTGACATTGAACACCCCAGAGATTGCAGTAGTGAATAATGTGGATGTAGCGCAAGAAAAAGCCCCTGAGCGTATTCGCGATGCCCTTGTTCGGCAGGCTGACCATCCCGTGCGTTGGACGGAAGTGGTGCAAGCTATGTCGCAGGCTGGTATGTCGGCTATCGTAGAGTGTGGTCCGGGTAAAGTTTTAGCTGGGATGACAAAGCGAATTGCGCCAGATGTGTTGGGTGGTAGTATTTTGGATGCCGCGACGCTTGATGCGATGTTGACAACCCTTGCTGCTTGACCCAGAAAGGAAAAATAAATGGAGCTGTTTTCACTTAAAGGCCGGGTTGCTTTAGTCACAGGCGCTTCGCGTGGTATTGGCCGGGCCATTGCAAGCACATTGGGGCAGCAAGGTGCGTTTGTTGTGGGGACGGCCACGACACAGGCTGGTGCGGAGCAAATTAGTGCTTATCTTAAAGAGGCGCAAGTTGAGGGGTTTGGCTTAGCGCTTGATGTCACGGATGCTGCTGCCAGCCAAATCGCATTGACTCAAATTGAAGAAAAAACCACCCAGCCCGTGACGGTGCTTGTCAATAATGCGGGTATTACGCGTGATAATTTAGCCATGCGTATGAAAGATGAAGAGTGGGATGCTGTGCTTGATACCAATTTGAAAGCCGCTTTTCGAATGAGCCGTCTCGTGATGCGTCCTATGATGAAAGCCCGGTTCGGGCGCATCATCAACATTACCTCTGTGGTAGGTAGTGCAGGTAACCCCGGGCAAGCCAATTATGCCGCAGCTAAGGCTGGCTTGGAGGGCATGAGTCGCAGTTTGGCTTTAGAGTTGGGGGCTCGCAATATCACTGTCAATTGCATTGCTCCCGGCTTGATTGATACGGATATGACGCGTGCTTTGCCTGATGAGGTGCGTGCGCAAATGGTGGGTAAAATTGCTTTATCGCGCTTGGGCTCGCCTGAGGATGTTGCCGGGGCGGTCGCATTTTTGGCTTCCCCTGCCGGGGCTTATGTCACAGGTGCGACCTTGCATGTGAATGGAGGTATGTACATGAGTTAAAACATCCATGTACACGTGAGAATATTTTGTTACCTTTCGTGCAAACGGCTTGCTTTTTGGTAAAATGCCGCAGCCTTTCTTATATACCCGATTCGGGGAGGAGTTTTAGATGAGTGATGATTTAGTACAACGCGTTAAGAAAATCGTAGCCGAACAACTTGGCGCTAATGAGGCCGACATTAAAAATGAGTCCAAGTTTGTGGATGATCTTGGTGCAGATTCGCTGGATACAGTAGAGTTGGTTATGGCACTAGAAGAAGAGTTCGAGTGCGAAATTCCTGACGAAGATGCTGAAAAAATCACCTCCGTTCAGCAGGCAATCGACTACGTTACTGCACACGTCAAGAAGTAATTGCTTCTTTTCCCCGAGCGTGCCCCGCTGTTTGCTTGATTGCGCAGCGGGGTCGTTTTTAGTGTGCCCCTGAAATTTAATATTGGATTGGAGTGCTTTGTGTCATCACGCAGAAGAGTCGTCGTAACCGGTTTAGGTGTTATCTCCCCGGTAGGCAATACGGTTTCTGAAGCTTGGGAGAACATTGTCGCTGGCAAAAGTGGAATTGGCCGTATCACCCGTTTTGACCCAACTTCCCTGGCGGCGCAAGTGGCTGGTGAAGTTAAAAATTTTGATCCTAGCCTCTATATTTCCGCAAAAGATGCACGCCGAATGGATTTGTTTATCCAGTATGGTTTGTGCGCGGGTATGCAAGCTTTTAAGGATGCCGGTATTGTCGTCACCGAGGAAAATGCAGAGCATATTGGCGTCAATATTGGTTCTGGTATCGGTGGGCTGCAGTACATTGAGCATACTCACGACGATTATCTTGCCGGTGGCGCACGTAAAATTTCGCCTTTCTTTATTCCCGGCACCATCAGCAACATGATATCGGGCAACCTTTCTATTATGTTGGGTTTGAAGGGGCCGAATATTGGTGTAGTGACTGCTTGCACAACAGGTTTGCATGCGATTGGCCTATCTGCCCGGATGATTGAATATGGTGATGCAAAGGTAATGGTTTGTGGGGGCGCGGAGGCGGCTATTACACCGCTTTCCATCGGAGGGTTTTCTGCTGCCCGGGCACTTTCTACACGTAATGATGACCCTGCAACCGCTAGCCGTCCTTGGGATCTTGGGCGTGATGGCTTTGTGATGGGGGAAGGGGCCGGGGTGTTGGTGCTGGAAGAGTACGAGCATGCCAAGGCCCGGGGCGCTAAAATTTATGCAGAACTCGTTGGCTTTGGTATGAGTGGAGATGCTTACCATATGACTGCGCCCGATACAGATGGGCCACGGCGCAGTATGGTCAATGCACTTAAAAATGCCGGTATTCATGCAGACCAGCTGGACTATTTAAATGCGCATGGCACGTCTACGCCTTTGGGGGATAAAAACGAGACCGAAGCGATTAAGCTTGCTTTGGGGCTTGAACAAGCCAAGAAAGTAGTCATTAGTTCCACAAAGTCTATGACCGGGCATTTATTGGGCGGGGCTGGAGGGCTCGAGTCCATTGTTACGGTTTTAGCGCTTCATCATCAGGTTGTGCCGCCGACGATTAACCTGTTTGAGCAAGATCCAGAATGTGATCTCGATTATTGCCCCAATACGGCAAGGCAGATGAAGCTTGAATTTGCTATGAAAAATAATTTTGGCTTTGGTGGCACCAATGGCACCTTAGTCTTTAAGCGTGTTTAGTCGCACAAAGTTTTTCATGCATGCAGTATTTTCCGATTGAGTTAAGGCTCCAGCCTTCCCGGCGCCTTTTTTGGCTTGTAACGGCAGCCCACTTGATTGTGGCGCTGCCGTTGTTGTTTTTGCCGGGCTGGTCGTGGTTTATGCGTTTAATGCTCTTAAGTGCGATTGTGCTTAGCTACAGGCGTAGCCAAGCGGCGTTACGTCGTCCCGTTTATACTGCGCTTTTATTGCATAGCGATGGACGCCTACAGCTTTGCACAGAAAATCAACAATGGGTGTCCGCGGCGCTTTGCCATGTGATCGACCAACATTGGGCGTTGTGGCTGGATCTTAAATTAGAGCATACGCATACCGCTTTAATGTTATGCCCGGACGCTTTTATCCAGCCAGCACATTGGCGCGTTTTGCGTGTGTGGTGTCAGCATAAGCAGCATCCCTTATCTCCCTAATTTTGAGTTTTAAGACCTTATGGATTCAGAGTTCGATCTCATTCGCCACTATTTCACTCGCGCCAGCACCTCGGTTGATTTAGGCATTGGTGACGATGCGGCGCTTTTTCGCGTTTCCCCGGGGCAGCAACTGGCGGTGACAAGCGATATGCTGGTCAGTGGCACGCATTTTTTCTCAGATGCAGACCCGGCTGATTTAGGCTGGAAGACCTTGGCTGTTAACCTTTCCGATCTTGCTGCGATGGGGGCTACACCGCGCTGGGTACTTTTAGCCTTGAGTTTGCCCAGGGCGGATTCTGCTTGGTTAGCGGCTTTTTCTCGTGGTTTTTTTGAATGTGCGCAAACCTATCAAGTCGCCTTGATTGGTGGGGATACTACTCGGGGCCCCTTAAATTTATGTGTGACGGCGATGGGTGAGTTGCCCGCCGGGCGGGCGATGGTGCGAAGTGGCGCACAGGCAGGTGAGGATATTTGGGTGAGTGGCCAGCCGGGGCGCGCTGCTTTGGCTTTGCAGCATTTGCAGGGCAAGCAGCCTTTGTCGGATTTGGCGCAGGCCGCGTTTTTACCTGCGCTCCACCGGCCTATACCGCGTGTAGCGCTGGGTTTGGCATTGCGTGATTACGCCAGCGCCGCGCTGGATGTGTCAGACGGGCTTTTGGGCGATTTGCAACACATCTTAGAGGCCAGCGGCTGTGGTGCGCAGATTGATGCAAATGTTTTGCCCTTGGCCGCGCTGACGGCGTATGGGATTGAGCACTCATTGGCGCAAAGGGCTTTTTTGTATGGGGGGGATGATTATGAATTGCTCTTTACCGCCCCGGCCAGCGCGCGGGACTCACTGGCTGAGCTCGCGCTTTTACAAGCGGTGCCCTTGCATCGGATTGGGGTGTTGACCCCGGTGCCGGGTGAGTTAGCCTTAAGGTTGGAGGATGGTGCGCTCCAAGCGCTACAAGGCCGGGGTTTTGACCATTTTTCGCCCTTGGCCACTGTTTAAAGAGTGGCTGTGCGCAGCAAATCTTCATACAGCGTTTGGTATTGCGCCACAATCGTGGCCTCACCAAAGTCTTGTGTCACGCGCTGCATCCCGGCTTCTGTTAGGTTTTGGGCCAGTGTAGCGTCATCCAGTAGTGCTTGTATGCCTTGGGCCAGCGCTGGTGCATCGTCGAGTGGGGTGAGATAGGCGTTGACGCCGTGTTGGGCCAGTTCCCGGGCGCCACGAAATTGTGTGGCGACCAAGGGTTTGCCGTAGGCCCAGGCTTCGAGGATCACGTTTCCCAAGGTTTCGGCATCGCGGGAAGGGAAAACGACCATATCGCATAAGTGAAACCATTGTGCCGGTTCGGCTTGCCAGCCCGCCCAAATAATGCGATCGAAAATACCGAGTTGCCGGGCTTGTGCTTCGAGTTGTGGCTGTAAATCGCCTTCGCCCAATAAGGCAAGCTTTAGAGTGCGGCCTTGGTGTTGGCGAGGTAGGCGGGCAAAGGCGTCTAGGAGCGTATTGTGTCCTTTGACGCGTACAAAGCGCCCGGCGGTGAGCAGCACAAAATCTTCTGGTGTAATACCCCAAGTGGTGCGTAGTGCGGCTTGTTGTGTGGGGTCTTGAGGCAGGGCCGGGTCGGCAAAATTGTAGATGTGGAATACGCGGTTTGAAGGTAACCCTTGCTGAATCATCCAGTTACATAGACCTTGCGTATTACCAACCCAAGCGTGTGCATGGCGAAAAGGCGCCATGTCGTAATAGCCGCCCAGCCGGGCAATATGAACGCGTCCCTTTCCGATAGGCAGGTGCGTGAGCCGGGTCGCCCGGCCCATATAAGTTTGTACGATAGGGGCTTCAATGCGTCGAATGCTGTGATTGAGATGCCAGCGCGAGAGCGGGTCCCATACGGTATAAAGTGGGGATGTGTGCGTGGGGACATTAGGTATGTTGGTGTGAGCCAGGGTGCTGTTAGAGCGCACAAGCGCCGTTACCGGGGCCCCTGTACGTTGTAGAGCTTGTGTAAATCGTAATAACCAGCGTTCCGCGCCCCCCATGCCATTGCTACCAATGATGTGTAATGAGGCGGGCGTGGGCATGGTCCAAAATCCTTTGTTGTGCGGGGATGGCTGAAATGAGTGTGTGGCTTGCATCATAGCGCAAGTCAAACGATTTTGAATTGATGACATAACACAAATAGAAATTGCATTCGCATATTTTGTGCAATCTACTTTTCTAAAGCCGGGCTGGTGTATTAAGTACAATTTTTTAGGGGAGTGCGTTTTTTATATCAATCTCAAAATCATTAATAAAAAAGGCTGCCTAAGGGCAGCCTTTTGTGATTACTTGATGAAACTGAGTATTAGCTTGCGTCACCTAAGACTGAAACTGTGATTTGAGCGATGACGTCCGTGTGCAGGCCAACGTCTAATGTAACATCGCCAACTGCCTTAATAGGGCCGTTTGGCATGCGGATTGCTGCACGCTCAATTTCGTAACCTTGGGCAACAAGTGCTTCAGCAACGTCTGCATTTGTGACTGAACCAAACAAGCGTCCATCCACCCCGGCTTTGCGGGTGATCTGTACCATAAGCCCTTGCATTTTTTCTGCCAGTGCTTGTGATGCGGCGAGTTTGTCTGCTTGGTTGCGCTCAAGTTCAGCACGGCGTGTTTCAAATTCAGCCAAATTAGCTTGGGTTGCGCGCTTTGCTTTTCCTTGTGGAATTAAGAAGTTGCGTGCGTAGCCGTCTTTAACTTTGACAACATCACCTAGGTTGCCTAAGTTGATAACTTTTTCAAGAAGAATAATTTGCATGATTAAGTGTCTCCCTGATTACTTGTGCAAGTCGGTGTATGGGAGAAGCGCTAAGAAGCGAGCGCGTTTAACAGCAACAGAAAGCTGACGCTGATAGCGTGCTTTTGTGCCGGTGATGCGTGCTGGCATGAGTTTAGCGTTTTCGGTGATGAAGTCTTTAAGAATATCGACGTCTTTGTAGTCGACTTCTTCTATTTTTTCTGCAGTAAAGCGGCAATATTTGCGGCGTTTGAACAAATTGCCTCGGCTCATTTGTTTTATCCTTTATTAAACAGTGAGGGGGCTGTTTCCCCTTCTGTCATGGGTTTGTCTGAAAATTCAATATTTGTCAGGTGCAAAATTGGTTGTTTGGATCTTTGGCTCTTTGCGGCAAAAAAACCGGTGGCTGTTAGAGTGGCACCGAGTGGTGTTTGAGCTAAAACATTTGCCCATTGACCGACCGCTATACCTCGAATTTCAACCTCAACCTTGCGCGCAAGTCCCGCTTCTATTTGAGTGGATTGGTGTGCAATAAGCACTTCCACTACGGTGGTCCCAGAAGGGGTCATTCTTTTTGCGCCCAGCTCAATAAGCTGGCCTGTTAAAACATATTGATTGTGCAAAATAATTTAGTCGAAAAACCTGACTATTCAGCAGCAACTTCTTCTTTTGCAGCGGGGGCTGTAAGAGAGCGTGATTTTTCTTCCTTCATCATGGGTGAAGGCGTAGAAATAGCTTTTTTGGTGCGAATGGTAAGGTGGCGCAGTACGGCATCGTTGAATTTAAATGCAGTTTCGAGTTCATTGAGAGCTTCGTCGCTGCATTCGATGTTCATGAGTACGTAGTGTGCTTTGTGTACTTTTTGAATGGGGTAAGCGAGTTGACGGCGTCCCCAGTCTTCTAAGCGGTGAATTTGACCTTGATGGTTTGTAATTGTGGCTTTGTAACGGTCGATCATCGCCGGGACCTGTTCTGATTGATCCGGATGGACGATGAACACGATTTCATAGTGTCGCATGCATACTCCTTTTGGTTAATGGAAAGCCCCCCAACATGCGGTTCGGTAGGGCAAGGTAATCCGCAATGATAGATGTTTTTATTGCTTTCAGCAATGCGATTTGTTTTTGATGTCGCTTATTTTGTGCAGGTATTGCGAATTTGAACTTAGTTTTAATTAATGTAAGTTAGCGCCAAAGCCAGGCTGCGCCACGAACACCCGAGGAATCTCCGTGTAGGTTTTTGACGAGTTTTGTGACGATGGTGTCTGAAAATACGGTTGGGATCCATAGTTTTGGGACATTGGTGTAGATGCGCTCAATGTTGGAAAGCCCGCCACCCAAGACGATGTAGTCAGGGTCAATGAGGTTGATGACGCTTGAGAGGGCTTGTGCCAACCGGCGCTCAAAACGCTGCAAGGCGGCTTCTGCACCGGGATCGCCGGTTTGTGCTTGTTGCACAATTTTGGGTGCTGTGAGTGTTTTTTGAGTGTGATGTGTGTAATCTCGTGTGAGACCTTTTCCGCACAAAAAAGCTTCAATGCATCCGAAGCGTCCGCAGTCGCATTGAGGGAGAGGGGCTTCATTTTCGTTTGCGCCGGGTAAAGGATTGTGTCCCCATTCGCCGCCAATGCTATTCGCACCAACAATAATTTTGTTGTTGACAACAATGCCGCCGCCCACACCGGTACCCAAGATAACGCCAAACACAACTTCTCCACCTTTTGCCGCGCCATCGGTGGCTTCTGAAATGGCGAAGCAGTTTGCATCGTTTGCAAGGCGTACTTCACGGTTTAGGCGTGCTTCAATGTCTCGTTTTAGGGGTTGTTTGCCAATGCAGGCGGAATTACTGTTTTTAATGAGTCCAGTTTGTTTATCTAGTACGCCGGGGTGAGCAATGCCCACGGTAGCTTTTTCGCCAATATGTGTTTCCGCCGCCTCTATCAGGCTAGCAAGGGTTTGAATGACTTCGCTGTATATTTTTGGTGTTGGGGTACGTTGTGAAAAAACGACTTGACCATTGGTGTTGAGCACGACAATTTCAATTTTAGTGCCACCCATGTCAATTCCAATGCGGTAGGACATTTAATGGAGCCTTTCTTTTTATCAAGTTAGAGTCTTTGTATCACTTTTGCCAAGGCGCTTGCGTAAACACGGGCAACTTCGTCTCGGCAGGAAATGCTGACACCCAGGTCGCGTATTAAACCGTCTTTGAGCCCATAGCACCAGCCGTGAATGCTAACGTTTTGACCGCGTTCCCAAGCTTCGCGCAGCACAGTGGTTTGGCTTACGTTGAGGACTTGCTCAATGGCATTGAGTTCGCAGAGCATATTAGTTTTGGTATCGAGCTCTTTGCTGGCGTGAAGGATGTCTTTATGGCGCTCTTGCACATCTTGCACATGACGCAGCCAGTTGTCAGTTAGCCCGACGCGTAAGTTATTCATCGCAGCTCTGACACCACCACAGCCGTAATGTCCGACTACCAGGATGTGTTTTACACGCAAAATATCGACGGCGAATTGGATAACAGAAAGACAGTTTAAATCTGTATGCACGACGACGTTTGCAATGTTGCGGTGAACAAAAACCTCCCCCGGCTTTAAGCCAATAATCTGATTTGCCGGTACGCGGCTATCTGAGCAGCCAATCCATAAAAATTCGGGAGCTTGGATTTTCGCAAGGCGTTCAAAGTAGTAAGCGTCTTTCGCGCGGATCTCCTCCGACCACGCGCGGTTATTTGCAAAAAGCGTTTCGATTGCATTCATGGTGTTTTAAAAGCCCGTTTTAATTATGAATTATAGAGTAACCATATCTTACAATTAGGCCAAAAATCGAATTAATTATCAGGCAAATTGAGAAAAAGTGCCATGCCCAACGGTGTTAGGATGTTTTTATGAAGATAGTGTATAAAATTAAGGCGCTTAGAGATTTAAGGGAGTGGCTAAGGCATGGTTGATTTGTTCAGCACTTCAGATGTGAGTTTGCGCACTGAAACACAGCCCCCTTTAGCGGAGCAGATGCGTCCTAAGAGCTTGGACGATATCGTGGGGCAGGCGCATTTGGTTGCGCAGGGTTGTCCTTTACGTTTGGCATTTGAGTCAGGTGTACCACATTCCATGATTTTTTGGGGGCCGCCCGGGGTAGGTAAAACAACTTTAGCGCGTTTAATGGCACAGGCATTTGATGCGGAGTTTATTGCCTTATCAGCGGTACTTTGTGGCGTGAAAGAGATTCGTGAGGCGATTGAGCTGGCAAAGTTGAATCAAGCTCAAGGGCGGCGCACTATTTTGTTTGTGGATGAGGTGCATCGTTTTAACAAGTCGCAGCAAGATGCTTTTTTGCCGCATGTGGAGTCCGGTCTGGTGGTATTTGTGGGGGCAACAACTGAGAATCCCTCCTTTGAGCTTAACGCAGCCTTGCTTTCTCGTGCAGCTGTTTATGTGTTGAATGGCCTGGATGCCTGTGCATTGGCTTCTTTGTTAGATCGTGCACTTGAAAAAGCTTGTTCTGACTTGGTGTTTGACGATTTGGCGCGTGAACGTATATTAGGCTTGGCGGACGGTGATGGCCGGCGTTTGTTGAATGTTGTGGAGCAGGTCAGCCAGGCTGCGCGTGCTGCGCATAAAAAAGAGGTTGACGGAATTTTTGTATCCAATGTACTGGCGCAAAATCTTCGTCGATTTGATAAGGGCGGGGACGCCTTTTTTGATCAAATATCAGCTTTGCATAAATCGGTTCGTGGTTCAGACCCGGATGCCGCCCTGTATTGGTTTTGTCGGATGCTTGATGGGGGGGCAGATCCTCACTACATTGCCCGGCGTTTGATACGCATGGCGGTTGAAGATATTGGACTGGCGGATCCGCGTGCTTTGGAAATGTGCTTGCAGGCTGCTGAGGCGTACGAGCGTTTAGGCTCGCCAGAGGGCGAGCTGGCATTGGTACAAGCCGTTGTTTTTTTGGCATTGGCAGCCAAGTCGAATGCTGTGTATAAAGCTTATTCCGCAGCAAGTCAGTTTGTTAAGCAGGCCGGTTCTGCGCCCGTACCCAATCACCTTCGCAACGCACCAACCGCATTGATGAAAAAAATGGGGCATGGAGAAGCTTACCGTTATGCACATGATGAGCCTTATGCTTATGCCGCAGGTGAGAATTACTGGCCAAAGTCCTTGTCGGCACAATCGTTTTATATGCCAAGTGATCGAGGTTTGGAACAAAAGCTTGCTGAAAAAATGGCATTCTTGCGGGCGTTAGATCAAGCAGCAAGCCAGGGCGAGGCAGATAAATAAGATGTTTTTATGAAACAGTTAGAAACAGGAATTTTAAAATGAACACGCAGTCTGAAAATTTTGAAGGCCAAATTCGTGCTAAGCTCTCGAGGCTTTCCCCTGCGGTAATAGAGCTTGATAATGAGACTATTCACCATAAGGGACATGTAGGGGCTGCTTCTGGAGGTGGTCACTATCGCTTGTTTATTGTGGCAGAGGCATTTGGAGGTCAATCCAAAGTTGCGCGCCACCGCTTGGTGTACGAGTGCTTAAATGAGCTGATGGGGTCACACATTCACGCATTAGCGGTTCAGGCGCACACCCCGGACGAGATTACTCATCTATTTAAAGGATAAAGCATGAAATTGCAACAACGTACTTTGGCTTTAGCGCTGGCGCTATCTTTATCAGCAGGTGCCGCTTTTGCTGCAGATATTAAAGTGAATGACAAAGTTATTCCGGCTGATCGGGTGCAGGCTCTGATTGCTGAGCAAAAAGGCCGGGGTGCTCCTGACTCACCCGAATTAGAAAAGGCTGCTAAGGAAGAGCTCATTCGCCGTGAAGTGATGTTTCAGGAAGCTGTAAAGAAAGGTTTTGATAAAAAGGCTGATGTTCAGTCTCAGATCGCATTGGCTTCTCAAGCTATCGTTTTGCGCGCTTATATGCAGGATTGGGTGAAGAACAATCCAGTGCCTGAAGCAGAAATCAAGCAAGAATACGATAAAGTCGTTGCAGAGCGTGGCACAAAAGAATACAAAGCGCGCCATATTTTGGTTAAAACCGAAAAAGAAGCTACCGACATCATTGCGAAGTTGAAGTCTGGCAAAAAATTTGCAGATCTTGCCAAAGCCTCTCAAGATCCTGGTTCTAAAGACAAAGGTGGGGATCTAGGTTGGAATGCTCCTGCTACATTCGTTAAGCCTTTCTCTGATGCAATGACCGCGCTTGAAAAAGGTAAATATACGATGGAGCCTGTTAAAACTGAGTTTGGCTACCATGTGATTTCGCTTGAAGATGTGCGCGACACCAAACCACCTTCTTTGGAAGAAGTGAAGCCACAAATTGAAGGTCATTTACAAGGTAAAAAAGTGGAAGCTATGCTCAAAGACTTGCGTGATAAAGCAAAAGTTTCTGAATAAATGCCTGTCCGTAAAAATAAAAAAAGCGAGCCGGTGCTCGCTTTTTTTATATATTTTTTTTTGAATGAGTAGAATATGGCAGCTTTTCCTAAAACATTGTCTGGTTGGCTGGAGTTACTTGAGGCTCGTCATGGTCAAACCATTACCTTAGGTTTAGAGCGTATCCGCCAAGTGCGGGACGCCTTGGCTTTGCAATCCACCTCAGTCATGCTTACTGTGGGGGGAACCAATGGCAAGGGTTCCAGTTGCGCGATGCTGGAGGCTATCTTGTCGGCAGCGGGTTATCGCGTTGGCAAGTACACTTCTCCTCATTTACTGAGTTACGCAGAGCGGGTTCGCTTGAATGGGGAATCTGTGGACGAAGCGTTATTGGCCCAAGCTTTTGAAAAAGTTGAATTGGCGCGCCAAGATGTACCGCTTTCGTACTTTGAGCATGGCACTTTAGCCGCATGGGTGTGTTTTGCACAGGCTCAGTTAGACGTCATTATTTGGGAGGTTGGTTTAGGGGGGCGTTTAGATGCGACTAATATTTTTGATGCCGATTGCGCACTGATCACCAGTGTTGATTTTGACCATATGGATTATTTGGGCAATACGCTCGAAGCCATTGCATTTGAAAAAGCCGGCATTTTTCGCTCCAATACCCCGGCTATTTGTGCGCAACCCCAACCCCCTGCGACTTTGCTAGAGCATGCTCAGAAGCTAGGGTGTGACTTAAAAGTCATTGGTGAAGATTTTGGTTATCTGGCGCAGATAGATCATCGAGAGCAGTGGATTTTCTGGAGTGAAAGAGGGAAAAAACGCCGGTCTGGTTTGGCATATCCGGCTTTGAGAGGCGCATATCAGTTGCAAAATGCCAGTGGGGTATTAGCTATGCTGGAGGCCGTTCAGGCACGTTTGCCTGTTTCTATGCAGGCTATTAGGCAGGGGTTGATGCTTGTTAGTTTGCCGGGGCGCTTTCAGGTGCTGCCGGGGCAGCCCAGTTGTATTTTAGATGTGGCGCATAATCCACATGCGGCCCGTGCTTTGGCGCACACATTAGGGGGAATGGCGTATGCGCCCCAAACATATGCTGTGTTTGGTATGTTGGGAGATAAAGATATCGAGTCTGTGGTTCGTATTTTAAATCCTCATATTACGCATTGGTATCTAGCTGGCTTGCCCGGCCCACGTGCGCTGCCAACGGCAGTTTTGCATCAGCGGTTGAGCCAGGCGGGTATTCAGACAAGCATATTGGAATACGATGACCCGCAGGCGGCACTGCTTGCAGCACGAACAGCAGCCCAGAAGGATGATAGAATCGTCATCTTTGGTTCGTTTTTGACTGTGGCCGGAGCAATGCCCGGCCTTTTGGATAAGGTTTGAATTTCGCTGTGACCGATACGACCGATACGCTTGAGCTTCAAAAGCGCGCCCGCAGACGTTTGGTGGGCGCCACCACAATCGCACTTGTCGCTGTTCTGGTGTTGCCTTGGGTAATGGATCAGGCACCCAAAGCACCGCAACAGGATGTTCAGATTCTTGTTCCAAGCAAAGAGGCTGGGGCTTTAGCTTCTAAAGTGCCGCCTAGTGTCGCAACAGATGCTGTGGTGCCGGGGGAGAAGGTGCCTTCGCCCATGGATGCGCCTGATGAGGGTGCCCAGCCCGTACCGCCCGTTCAACCTAAGCCGCCGGTGCCGCCTACACCGCCGGTTCAACCGGTGCCCGCCCCGTCTGCTGATGTTAAACCGAATGCCAAGCTTGTACCGCCGTCTCAACCGGTTACCAATGCAACAAGCACAAATACCAATACCAATACACACGTTAAGCCGCCCTTGCCTCCGGTAAAAGTTCCGCCGCCTAAGCCTGCGCCTGTTATCGGTAAACCTGAGGTTAAATTGCCAGAGACGAAAATAGCGGAGCCAAAGCCTGAGGTAAAACCTGAAGATAAGCCTAAGACTGAAGTGCCGCCTAAACCCGAGCCAGTAAAACCTAAGGTGCCCGCACCCAAACCGGCAAGCGAAGCTGAGCGGGTGCAGGCAATTTTGAGTGGTGGTGGCACGAGCGCAAAACCTGCTCCGCAGCCCGCTGCATCTACTCCTGCCGCTACACCTGTATCTAAACCAGCTCCTAAGCCTGTGGCAAAAGCTTATGTCGCTCAAGTAGGCGCATACTCAGATCCTGTTCGGGCAGCCGGTGTCGCGGCCGATTTGCGTAGCAAGGGCTTAAACGCTTATACGGAGCATGTTGGTGATGTTGTGCGGGTGCGTATTGGAAGCTATGCTTCCGAGGCGGAAGCGCAAAGTGCTGCCCAAAAAAGCACGGCTGCCGGCTATGCTGCGGTAGTTAAAGCACGCTAATTTTTTGCTATGCCACCTATCAGTGGGTTTGATGTGCTGATGTTGGCGGTGCTGGGGCTCTCGGCTTTGGCGGGTGCGGTGCGTGGTATGTTGCGGGTGACGATAAGCTTAGCGACATGGATTCTGGCTTTTTCAGGTAGCGCTGTTTTAGCGCCGCCTTTATTGCAAGTTTTTGCACCTTTTTTTACGCAGTTGGCCGTTCCCAAAACATGGCAACTTGTGCTGGTCTATTTTGTTGTATTTTGTGCGATTATGCTGATAGGGTGGTTGGTGGGGCGAACACTCAAGCGTATTGTCAATGAGCTGGGCTTAGAGGGAGCAGATCAGCTGTTGGGTTTTGCTTTTGGCCTCGTTCGTGGCGTCGTAATGGTCTTAGTCATCGGGTTTGTGATTACGTTGACAGGATTTCATCAGGCGCCATGGTGGAAACGCTCATTAACTGCACCATGGATTTATGCAGCTCTTTCCGGGGTGCGTCCTTATCTGCCAACGGTGCCGACTGGAAAAATCAAATTATCTTCTTAAGGGTCTAAGCTATGTGCGGAATCCTAGGCGTTGTAGCAAAGTCACAGGTTAATCAGCTTTTGTACGATGGTTTGCAAGTGCTTCAGCACCGGGGGCAAGATGCAGCAGGCATTGCCACCGCATATGGGGAGCGTTTCTTTATGCATAAAGGGGGGGGCTTAGTACGCGATGCATTTCGAACGCGCAATATGCGTGGTCTAATGGGGCACTGGGGCATTGCGCATGTGCGTTACCCAACAGCGGGTTCTGCGGGGCATATTTCAGAAGCGCAGCCTTTTTATGTAAATTCACCTTTTGGCCTCGCGTTGGCACACAACGGCAATTTGACGAATACGGATGAGCTGAAGCATGAAATTTTCGTCTCAGATTTGCGGCATGTGAATACAGATTCAGACTCCGAAGTGTTGCTGAATGTGCTGGCCCATGAATTGCAAGCGGCGGCTAAGGGATTAAAGCTAGACGAAGAGGCTGTGTTTAAAGCGGTAGAAGGGGTGCATCGTCGATGCCGGGGGAGTTATGCCGTTGTGGCCATGATCGCAGGCTATGGGGTGTTGGCTTTTCGGGATCCGAACGGCATTCGTCCTTTGGTTTTGGGTAAAAATCAAACGCAAGATGGTGCAGAGTGGCTGGTTTCGTCCGAGTCTGTTGCGCTAGATGTGCTCGGTTTTAAGCTTTTTCGAGACATCGAGCCCGGCGAAGCGGTGCTCATTCATGAATCAGGGCGGATGAGTAGTCAGCAGTGCGCACAAGTTACTCAATGCGCGCCGTGTGTATTTGAGTATGTTTACCTCGCACGGCCGGACTCCATTATGGATGGCGTTTCAGTTTATGAAGCGCGCCTTAAAATGGGGGAGTTCTTGGCCGATAAAGTTAAGCGCACATTGCCGCATTTAGAAATAGACACCATTATTCCTGTGCCGGATTCTGCCCGTCCTGCCGCCATGGCAATGGCCAAGAAATTGGGGATCGCGTATCGGGAGGGCTTTGTTAAAAATCGCTATATTGGTCGTACGTTTATTATGCCCGGTCAAGCGACACGCAAAAAATCTGTGCGTCAGAAACTCAATGCTATTAATCAGGAGTTTCAAGGCAAAAATGTGATGATTGTGGATGACTCCGTTGTACGTGGTACGACGAGTCAAGAGATTATTAGCATGGCGCGTGAGGCCGGGGCGAGGAAAGTTTATTTTGCTTCTGCTGCGCCACCGGTACGTTTTGCCAATGTGTATGGCATTGATATGCCCACGCGTGAGGAGTTGATTGCTGCTTATCGGGATGAAAACGAAGTCTGTAAGCTGTTAGGTGCAGATGTGCTGATCTACCAAGATTTAGAGGATTTAAAACGTGCGGTTAAGAGTGTGAATCCTGAAATCACCCGGTTTGAAGCTTCGTGTTTTGATGGCCATTATATTACTGGCGA
>RRZT012260115.1_pt1 | contig 40586 bp, 33 predicted proteins | sample 2165551 | NCBI WGS metagenome assembly RRZT01 (sample SAMN10456910, study PRJNA506462) | wastewater metagenome | biome: wastewater; feature: sludge; material: wastewater sludge; isolation source: wastewater sludge with Escherichia coli K12::gfp cells carrying plasmid... | place: USA: Moscow, Idaho...
CCACAACCGCAGTCGGGACTCTGACAGGTATGATGACAGGCGGCCCCATTGGCGGGACAGCTGCTTTTGTCGGCGGCGTGACCCAGATGACGGTTGATGTTGTGGAGCTCACAGATGAAATAAAAGACGCGAGCGGTCAGAGGGACACAAAGACGCAGGGTCAAAAAAATGTCATCGACACATTGAAAACTGTGAGCACCATCTCCAATGTCGTCAACACAGGCGCTGGCATAAAGGATCTGCCCGACGCGGTTAAGAACGCGGCGCCAAAAAAAGAACGAACACTAGAGATTACAAAGGCAGTAATCGAAAAGGTATCTACAGCTGAATCTGTGCTGGAAGAGCTGACGAACATCCCTGACAAGCCCGGTGCGCCTGGCAGCAGCGGCGTCAACGCTGTCAAAGAAGCGAAAAGAAGTGTCGGCAGCAGCGGCGGTGGCGGCAGCGGCGGCGGCGGTGGGTGCAGCGGCGGGTGCAGCTAAATCACCTCGCTGAGTATGATAGCAACGATAAAAGATTTTTTGACAGCATTACAGGCGGCTTCATTCTTTAGAATGGAGCCGCCTGGTAAATTAAAGAGGGGACATTATCAAAGGGGCGGCAAGCAGCGAAAATGTCCGTCCCGGCAGGGAGTGCTGTGGCGCGCAGCAACAGTGACAGAATCTTCCTCTCTATGAGTGCCGGTTCAAGTTCACCGCTGCCGCGGCAAAATCACTCTCTGCAATATGCGCCATAAGCGCGCATTTATGGTTTATAATAGCTCAAGTGCCTAAACAAAGTCTCTTCGCAGGGGGAGACCTCTTGATTTGGGCAAATTTTCAGCAGAGATGAGAAAGAGAGTTGTTTTGTGATGTCAAAAAGCGTTAGTATGTCTGAGCGTGATTCCTTCACGTCAAAATTCGGTTTTGTTCTGGCCTGTATCGGTTCTGTGGTAGGCATGGGCAACATCTGGATGTTTCCCGGCCGCGTCTCCAAATACGGCGGCGGTTCTTTTCTGATTCCCTATATCTTTTTTGTGATTATTATCGGCTTCAGCGGCGTTATCGGTGAGATGGCCTTTGGGCGCGCCACCCGCTCAGGTCCTATCGGAGCTTTTGCCAAGGCCTTTAAAAGCAGAGGCTGGAATGAAGGAATCGGCGCTGCCATAGGCTGGATTCCCGTGCTCGGCTCTTTGGCTCTGGCTTTGGGTTATTCGGTGGTTGTCGGCTGGATTTTAAAGTATTCCGTGGGTTCGATTGCGGGCTTTTCCTGGGCACCAAACGGCGTGGAGGAGTTCGGCGCCGCCTTCGGCTCGATGGCTTCCGCCTTTGGCAACAACCCGTGGCAGATAGCCGGTCTGGTGATGACCTTTATAATTATGGCAGCAGGTGTCGCCAAGGGCATTGAAATGGCAAACAAGGTGATGATTCCCCTCTTTTTTGTGATGTTTGTCTGGCTGGGAATTTACATTTACTCGCTGCCCGGCGCGGCAGAGGGCTATAAATATATTTTTTATGTCAACCCCGTCGCTTTTAAAGACCCGATGACCTGGGTTTTCGCTCTGGGACAGGCTTTTTTCTCCCTCTCGCTGGCTGGCAGCGGCACTTTGATTTATGGTTCTTATCTGAAAGATGATGTGGATATTATCGACTCGGCGCGCAAGGTCGCCTTTTTTGACACTTTGGCGGCATTGCTGGCGGCATTGGTGATTATTCCCGCCATCGCCACCACCGGCAGCCGCTTGGATACAGGCGGCCCTGGGCTGATTTTTATTTATCTGCCGCACCTTTTTAAGACCATGCCGGGCGGGCGCATTATGATGATAATTTTCTTTGCTTCAGTGCTTTTCGCCGGACTGACTTCGCTTATTAACCTCTTTGAGACTCCCATCGCCACTTTACAGGAGAAGATGAAGATCAGCCGCAAAAAGGCTGTAGCCGTCATCGCCGTCATTGGCATTTCCGTTGGCGTCTCCATTCAGGGAATTGTCGGCGGCTGGATGGACGCCGTTTCCATCTATGTCTGTCCCCTGGGAGCTTTTATCGCCGGTGTGATGTTCTTTTGGGTGTTTGGCTCCGATTATGCTCGCCGTCAGCTGCAAAAGGGGCGCAAAAAGCTGATCGGCGCCTGGCTTGAACCGATGACACGCTACGTATTCTGCGGGCTTACTTTGTTGGTACTGCTCTTAAGCTGTCTTATCCCCGGCGGCATCGGCTAGGAGTTACTCCTTCCACCTGATGAACTTTTTTTCCGCCCTTTCAAGGCAATGGTTCAGCAGAGTGATGACGATACCGATCAGTATGATTCCCGCAATGACGTTGGTGTAATTGGCGTAGTCGGAGTAGTTTTTGATAAAGTACCCCAGCCCGCTTGAGGCACCCATCATTTCTGCCATTGTCAGCAGCAGAAACGAGGTGGAGAGGGTAACGTGGAGATTTTTGATGATTCCCGGCAGCAGATAGGGAAGGTATATTTTAAATATCATGCCGCTTTTGGTAACTCCCAGAGCCTTCGCCGAGTTGATGATTCTTTTGTCAATGGCGGAGGCTCTGTTAATGATATTCATCGAGACGGGCCAGAAAATGCCTAAGGTGATTACCAAAGCGGCGGCACAGCGAAAACTTGGCATCAGCGCCACAGCGTAGGGACTGTATATTATCGGCGGTATCGGGCTTAAAACTTTGGCGATGGGAAGAAAAATTTCCCGCCAAAAGGGCGTTCTGCCAATAGCCAGCCCCAAAATCACCCCGCCTGTGAGCGCCAGCGACATGGAGAAGAAGAGCAGCGTCAGAGAAGAGACAATCCCCCGCAGCATCAGCGGCGCGCAGCTTTGGAAAACTTGAAATACTTCTGCGGGCGGCGGCAGTAATATTGCGGCGGAGAAATCCCCCCTGCCGGCGCACAACTGCCATGAGATGAGCAGCAGCAAGGTTATCATCGTCACCCCGCAAAGAGAGGCGCGATGTTTTGGCGTGCTGCGGTATTTGCAGAGGAAGGTAGCGAAGATTACCGCAATCGCCGCCAAAAACATGGCGCAACTGCGTAAATCCGCAGGGTATTTCCCCAACACCAAGCAAAGCAGCCAGATAAAGAGTGCCTGCACGAGCAAAAAACCCATATGTTTTTTCATTTTCTCCTTGGCCTGCTTTCGTAAAATCGTCGGGAGAGAGCATCGGAGAGCGCAAAATATTCTTTTGTTTGAGTAATGGCGGCAGTGCGCGGATAGGCGAAGGGCACTGGCAGGTCAAGGCTGAAAGCGCCGTTTTCCATAAAGAGCACCCTTTCGCTCAGCAAAATGGCCTCGTCAATGTTATGAGTGACAAAGAGGACGCTTTTGCCCTCTGTTTTATTTTTCGCCAAATCCATAATCTGTGTTTGCAGGGAGCGGCGAATGTCCGGGTCAAGGGCGCTGAAGGGTTCGTCAAAGAGCCAGATATCGGAATCCATCGCCAGCAGTCTGGCAATGGCCGTTTTTTGGCGCATACCGCCCGACATTTCCGCCGGATATTTATCCTTGCCCGAACAGAGCCCCGCCATATCAAGGGTCATTTCGGCGATAATCTGCGACTCCGCGCGGGAAAGACGCCGTGACTGTCTGACGCCGAAGGCGACGTTTTCCGCCGCTGTCATCCAGGGAAAGAGCGAGCAGTCCTGAAAAACAATCGCTCTGTCTGTGCCGCCGCCCGTTACCGGCGCGCCGTTGACCGAGAGATGTCCTGATAAGGGAAAAATCAGCCCCATCACTAAATTCAGCAGAGTGCTCTTGCCGCAGCCGCTGTGGCCGACAACGGCGGCAAATTCGCCGCGCCGCAGCTGAAAAGAGAGCTCTTTTATCACAAAAGTATCTTTCTCACTGCCGGGATATTTATAAGAGACTGCCTCCGCCGAAATCGCCGCACCTGCGCTCATTACAAATTATTCGCGGCGAACGCCTGTTTCATCTTTTGGAAATTTTTGTCCTTGGGATAGCGGCGCGTCATCTCCGACAGCGCCTCGCTGTAGATTTTCACATCAATGTTGGCGGAAATATCTTTTTTGGGGTTGTCCGGTAAGTCGCCGTTCTTCTCCATCACACGGTAAAAATCTTTGATACGGTTGGCGGCGGGGTCCAAAGTCACCACCATCACATTGGCGTAAAGGCAATATTTTACATAATCTTCCGGCTGTCCGCTGTAGGCTGTCAAAAGAGCCACCGCTTTTTGCGGGTCCTCCTTCATAAGCTTGTAGGCGCGTAAATTGGCGATTTGAAACTTCACTAGCGCGGCGCGTTTTTGCTCAAAGGTGCGCCGCGAGGTTGTCTGACGGCAGCAAACGGCGTTAGGTGCGACAAGGCCGATGTTAAAAGCCACGGACAGCCCTTTTTTTTGCGCTATCAGCCCAAAACCGCTGTTGACAAAGCCGATGTCCGCCGCTTTCTTGGACACAGCCTCAATGATCGACTGAAAACCGTCCAACTGGACAAAGGTGACGTCTTTTTTAAGATCCAGCCCCGCTTCGCGCAGTTTCGCCTTAATGATTAAATGGCCCGTCTCCGGCCTGAAAACGGCGATTCTTTTACCCTTAAAGTCGGCGGGCTTGCGGTAGCTGTTTTTATTTTGCGGCAAAGTCACACCCTGACTGCCTTCGGCAATCGTGCCGCCGTAGATTACCAAATCCGCACCCTTGGCGATAAAGGAGAGCGAGGGAATAATGCCCAGAGGCAAAATGTCCATCTTTCCCATCTGCACCGCCGTCACACCCTCATTGAGGTTGGATATCTGCTCTATTTTGACCTCAATTCCCTCTTCGCGGTAGTAGCCCATCTCCTGCGCCAGCACAATCATCGCCGGTTTGATGCTGTTGCCGGTATTGCCCACGGTTAAAAGAGGGGCGGCGTATGAGGGAGAGAAAAAAGCGGTGAGGAAGAAAAGGGCGGCAAGCAGAACAAGACAACTCTTACTCTTTTTCATCATCAGACCTCCAAAAATTTTATAATGTTAATAATTACCCCTTTTCATAGTAGGGGCAATCTGACTCCAAGCACTCTTTATTAAAACGGCTGAATTCACATTTGATTTTCTCCGGCAAGTCTATCTCAAGCGACATTTGCCGCAGCAGATAGCTCTTCATAAACCTCAGAGCCGTAAAGGTGTTTCGCTTGCAGCAGCGCGGGCCGCCCATGTCGGCCATTGCCGCCAAAGCGCCGGCAGTGGCGCGGTTGCACAAAGACCAGCTATCTTTGGAAAGCGGCGTGGTGCCGGTCCAGACGCTCATAAAAATGCCGCAGCCCACGGCAGCACCGCAAGCGCCGTAAAAACCGCAAAAAGCCGGCAGCACATTTTTTGCCCTTGCCTCCACTGCCTGCAAATCATGAAAAAACTTTTCCTCCGGGATATTCTGCTTTACATAAACGGCAGTCAGCAGCACCGCCGGCACCAAATAGTGGTGGGCGAAATTGTGCATGGGAAAGTTAGCATCCTCCATAACTTTCAAAGCCGCATCAAAAGGCGAGCGTCCCTGCGGCGAATGAAAATACTCTTTGCAGCAGTCGGTGATTGCCAAAAAACTGCGTTCCTCGTTCACATTAGCGGACATTGCTGCACCCTCTTTTCCGAATAAAAATATTAGTAAGTCTTAATCTTATATTAGACTACATCTAATAGATTACCGCAAAAAGTGTTTTTTGTGAATAGAACCGATGGAATAAATTAACTATATTTTCATGTTTTACTCATATTTGTCGAATTTTGGCGCACAGGCACACATCAAATTGTTTTATATTCTGTAATTTGCGCCTTAGACAGGTACAGCTCACTGCCGTGGTTATTTTTTTAAGGAGCCGGCTGTTTACAAAATGAGGGTATTTTTTAAACACGATCTGCCTCCCTGTATCACTGCTTTATAAAAGCGGCGGCCGTTTTTTCTTTAGCAGCCACACTAAGGCACGTTGACAAAACGAAAGCAGGTATGTGACGCAGGGAGCGAAAACTTGAAGCAGGCGCACCTTCCTGCCATTCAGATCTGGCGCGCGGTTTTGAATAGAGCACTATTTGCCGGAAGTTATTTTTGCGGCATTAATTTTTACGCTGTCGGAGATGTTATACCAAAAAACAACGCAGCACCTTGCTTTTTAGCAGCTGCATAAATAGTTGCGGCATGAGTGTGACGGCAAAGAGATAAGTATCTTGGCGGCGGTATTGACACGGCACTGGTAATGGCACCGCTCCTGTATTGACATCGCCTCCGGCATTGGTATTGCCTCTCTGTATCTGCACAGTGAGTTTTTTTGCAGACATGCAAAAAGTCGGAGCCTCCTAAGAGACTCCGACTTTTATTTGCGGTGATAATTAATCTTTTAAGTTATTTGCCGAGCTGCTGCTTGAATTCCTTCATCAGTTCGGGGGTCATGCCGCGCTTGCCGAGTTCGTCCCATGTGGTGACGCAGGCTTTTTTGATGGGCTGGAGTTCTGCTTCGCTGTACTTGTAAACTTTGATGCCCTTCTTCTTCATGAGGTCCATGTATTTGTTGTCTTCAGCCTTTGCGGTGTTGATGGAGTTGACGGTGAACTTCTTGGCAACTTCCATGAATACCTTCTGGTCTGCGGGAGAAAGTTTCTTCCATGACTTTTCGCTGATCATGAAGGGGAGATATTCCATAGAGTAGTTGGTTGCGTACCAATGTTTGATAACGTCGCCGAGGATGGTGTAGGCAGCGGGTGTCGCCATTCCGTCAACTGCGTCGCAAACGCCGGTCTGCATTGACTGGTAGACGTCTGACCAAGGAATGGTGATTGTGCGGTAGCCCATTGCTTTGGCTGCGAGTGAGTAGACATCCATGTTGGGAACGCGGGTAAGTACGCCCTTGTCAACCTTCGGATTGAGGGGATCTTTGACGGGCTTTGTTGAACCGATACCGATCATGCCTTCGATGTAAGCACCGAGGACGCGGACGCCGAGGGGCTTGCCGAGTTCGTTAAGCTTGTTGGGGAGCCATGCGCCGGGGGCGAAAACCTTCTTCGCTGAATCGTAGCCGCTGACGTAGCCGTTGATGTAGACAAGCTCAAAGCGGGGGTCAAATTCACTGGCGAATGATGTTACAGACATGTCTATTGTGCCGCGAAGCATCTCTTCCATAACGAGTGAGTAGTTACCGAGCTGGCTGGCGGGGTATACTTTGACTTCGACACGACCGTTGGTCTTTGCTTTGATTTCCTTGGCGACATCGTTCATCATCTTTGTGCAAAGATGTTCGGGCGGCTGCTGTCCGGCAAAACGGAAGACAAGCGGTGCGGCTGCTGCGATAGAAGCCATTGCGGTAAGAACAAGAACTACTGCGAGTACAAGAGCGATTTTTTTGCTGCTTTTCATAAATAGTGCAACTCCTCTCAATTTTTGTTTCTTGTTTACTATGTATACAGCCCAAAAGCTGCTGACCACTGATGTATCAAAACAAAAAGAGATACAAAGTAAATTTTATAGAATATTATTTTTTTATGTTATTTTTTGTCGTATTTGAAATGTTTGTTGTTAAAAAAACGCAAGAGTCTGACTAAATCGCCCATTACGTCCCCGATAAGATATATTAGAACGGTGATTCTGTCAATGATAGACATTTCAGAAAAAATTTTATGTAACCGTTAATTTAGTCAAGCTAACAGAAACAATAATTAATTATATTAATTCAAATTGTCACGTGCTTCAAAATATCGTTGGTGTTACTGTCTTTTTTCATTTTTTGTTTGCGGCGGCTTGACGAAAGAAGTATCATTTTATGTGCTTTTGGCAAAAAAATGCCCCCATTTTGCATGGGGGATTGAAATATCAGAGCTTGTCTGCCGGTTAATTAGAAATTTATTCTGTAAATTTGCCTATCTCTCATCCAGCGGCGGCAAGGGTTTAATTTCTTCTTCTTCACTGAACTCTTTTTTGGGTCTTTTGCTTTCCAGCCAGTTGTTAAAGCTGTCCATATAGAGTTTTGCCCACATTGGATCTGTCCAGCCCTTTTTCTTTGCGGTGATAGAGAAACAGCCGCACATCATCGCGCCGAAGTAAAGGTATGGGTGTTTGAACGCCAGCGCCGCGCCGAAAAAAATAAAACACAGCGAGGCAAATAAATCTCGATAAAAAAACATTGCCATCTCTCCCCCATATTAGCCATGTCTCTTAATTATAGCAGGATTAGCGGCGCTAAGCGAGGGGCGCAGAAGGGCTTTAAACCGCGTGTCTTTGCGGTATAGGCCTTTACCGATCTGCCTGCATTATTATTTCCTGCTTGCTGTTTTATCTTTAGTCCCCGCGCTCGCAGCCTTTCTTATGCCTTTTCAAAGTTCTCAAAAGACCTGTTTTGCTCTCAGTTTTCTCGCCGTCACCTTTTCTTACAGACTGCCGCTGTTTTGCTCCGTTGTTTGCGGTTTTTCCTTCTTTTTTCTTTTGTATGTCTGTTGACGTACGCTCCTTTTGCCATGCTTAACGACCTTTGTTTGCATGCGGATAAAGTCTTTTTGTGCAATTCTTGGCAGATACCGCAGCTGTTTTTTTGCCGGCGGCTGCTTTAATTATCAAGACGGGAATTTTTTACGCAACGGTCACTTTTTTATAGATAAAAAAAAGAGCCCCCGCTGACGGAGGCTCTTCCATATTTTTGAAAAAGCTGTCTCTACCAAGGAACTCCGAGAATGAAGTGCGGCAGGAAGAGAACGACCTTGGGGATATAGGCTGTGACCAAAAGAACGGGAATCCAGCAGAGAACCATGAAGGTGAGAGCCGGTTTCATAATCTCGTTGATTGGCGCGCCCCCAACTCGCCCGCTTAAGTACAGGACCGGTGCTGCCGGAGGGGTGATGCAGCCTAGAGCGGTGTTAACGCCAACAACCGCCGCATAGTGAACTGGGCTGAATCCAAGTTCGGTAATTATCGGCATCAATATCGGCGTGGTGAGAACAACGACGCTGATGTCGTCCATGAGCATTCCCATAAGCACCAAAAAGACGTTAATCATAAACATGATGACCCATTTGTTGGTGGAGATAGAGTAGAAGAGGTAGAGCACCTTTCCCGGCAGGTCTTCCAAGATGTAGAGTCTGGAGAGCATGGAGACGGAATAGAGCATTACCATGATAACGCCGGTGGTGATGGAGCTTTCAACGACGATATTAAAGAGTCCCTTCCAGGTGAGTCCTTTGTAGACGAAAAGTCCGATGGGAACACAGTAGAGAACTGCCAGTGCGGAAGCTTCCGTGGTGGTCATAACGCCGCCGTAGATACCGCCGAGAACCATTACAGGCATGAAGAGGGCGGGGATTGCCAGACGTCCGCGTTTCATAAAGAGTTCGTAGCGCTCTTTGCCGCTGCGTTTTTTTGAGAGCAGCAGGTCGGGGTTGTCTTTGAGCATCCACATATTGATCAAGCTGAGCAGTATCGTCGTGATGATTCCCGGCCCGATGGTGGAGAGGAAGCAGGCGAGAACAGAAATACCGCTGATCCAGGCGAAGATGATCAAGGTGGCGTTAGGCGGAATCAGCAGTCCCAGAAGCGAGGCGTTGGCCATCAGGGCGCAGGCGTGCCCCATGGGATAGCCGCCGGCTTTAAAGCGGGGGAACATGATGGCGCCGATACAGGAGAGGGTGGCGCAGGCAGCGCCGCAGATGGAACCAAAAACGGCGCAGGAGATGGTGCCGACTACGCCCAGTCCGCCGCGGATGTGTCCGACGAAGACATCAACCATATCTATAAGTTTTTCTGCTATTTTTCCTCTCTCCATGATACCGCCGGCAAGAATAAACATGGCGATAGCAATGAGGGAGACAGAGTTCATCTGGTTAAATCCATAGGGAAGAAGCTGTGTGGCCTGGTATCCTACTTGGTCTACGCCGCCGAAAAATATCAGCCAGGCGCAAGAAGCCATAAAACTGACAGGAACCGGAACTCCGATGACAAGAGTGGCGATGAGTATTATCAGTGCGACATAAATCATTATTTACTACCTCCGGTAAAAAGGGCTTTTCCAGCTTTGATTAAGTCCCAGGTGAAGTAATATGACATAGAAAGAAGACCTACAAATATAGCAGAGTACGCTGTCCAAAGCGGGATGCGCCATGCGACAGTTTTGGGGATCGCCACGCCGGTGCCGAGCGGCCCGGTAAATCCGAATATAAAGAAATCATAGCCATACCATGTGAATAAGAGGGTAACACCGAGGGTTATAAATGTTTTTGTGAAAATAAGAAGTCTTTTAAAGGTGCCTTCCTTAACATAAGACTGAACAAGGTCTGCTGATACATGAGTTCCGGCATAGGCCCCAAACCCTGCACCCATAAAATAGAGCCAAAACGCAAAAATTTTGATCCATTCTTCGTAACCGTAAAGATCCATTTCCAAGACATAACGCATGACAGTTGCTGCGCTAATGATTACCACCAGCAGCATCGACATTACAAAACATATTATCGAATACGCGCTGACAGTGCATTTGTCGAACAAACAGACGGGCTTGCGGAACGAAAGACCCGACTCTTCGCTCTTCTCCGATATGACGTTATCCACACATGTTGCTTCTTCTGACATTTGATGCGCTCCTTTCGTACAGAAAATAGGGGAAGGGGAAAATCCCCCTCCCCCTGATATTTCTGTGAGGTAACTTTATTTTACAACAAATTGCAGAAAAATACTATTTTCCGAGATGCTGTTTAAATTCCGCCATTAGCTCCTTGCCCATTCCGCGTTTTCCAAGTTCTTCCCATGTGGTGACACAGGCTTTTTTGATGGGCTTAAGTTCATCTTCGGTGTACTTGTAGACTTTGATGCCTTTTTTCTGCATCAGGTCCATGTACTTATTATCCTCGGCTTTGGCGTTGTCGATGGATTTCAGTGTGTATTTCTTCGCTACATCCATGAAAACCTTCTGGTCGGCGGGCGTGAGTTTCTTCCAGGATTTGTCGCTGACCATAATTGCCAAGTATTCCATTGAGTAGTTGGTGTGGTACCAATACTTAAGAACGTCGCCCAAAATGGTGTAGGCGGCAGCTACAGGATAGCCGTCAACCGCGTCACAGACGCCGGTCTGCATTGATTGATAAACATCTGAATAGGGAATGGTGATGGGGCGGAAGCCCATTGCTTTTGCTCCGAGTGTGTAAACGTCCATGTTCGGAACGCGGGCGAGAACTCCTTTGTCAACCTTCGGGTTAAGAGGATCTTTGAGGGGCTTGGAGGATCCAATACCGATCATGCCTTCGATGTAGGAGCCGATAAGGCGAACGCCGAGAGCGGAGCTGAGCTCATTCAGCTTTGCCGGCAGCCATGCGCCGGGAACAAAGACTTTCTTAGCATCATCGTAGCCGCTGACATATCCGTTAATATAGACAAGTTCGAGGCGGGGGTCAAATTCGCTGGCGATGGACATAAGAGACATGTCTATCGTACCGCGGATCATCTCTTCCATAACGAGTGAGTAGTTGCCGAGCTGGTTTGCCGGGTAAACTTTGATTTCCACACGTCCGTTTGTTTTCTGACCGATTTCCTTGGCCATTTCATTCATTGTTTTAGTAGCCATATGGTCGGGAGGAGACTGTCCCGCAAAACGGAAGACAATTGGAGCGGCTGTCGCCGGAGTTACTATTGCTGCGAAAAGAAATACAACGGCCAACAAGATAGCAAATTTCTTCATTACGATATACTCTCCCTTCATTCCCCTGATAAAAATTAATTAAAAGAAAAAAGCTTGCCCAAATATTACGTTGTCTGCGTTAAATGCCGCGATGGTCATCTCTGAGCGCCGCACTCCCCCTTCATCTCTACTGCGTCTTAACGCAATTTTATCTAAAAATAAAACAGAGCGAAATTCAACAGATGCAAATAAAATAGACGTGCTGTCCATGTAAATTACACCAATTGCTTCAATTAGTCAATCTTTTTGATGTGATATTTTGCACTCCGATACAAGGTATACAAGTATTGAGACTATGGTACATTTTAATAACATATTTTTAATATATAAACAAACACCTGACATTTAAGTAAACGTCAGGTGTTTGTTTATATCTCTATGTCAAAATAATTATAATAGATATGTTTTTTAAAAAATCCTACTTAAATCACGGTTAACTAAAGAGCAGCATTCCTAAAATACCAAATATAAATAGCATTATTACGGGACTTTCTTTCACAGGTTTAACTTTATTGATCAACAATATTCCAAGGAGGAGCAGCGCGCTATCCTTTACACCGCCGCCAAAAACCGCCGTAAGCGGCGAAACAAGTGAGAGCGCCAGCAGCCCGGAAACTACGGGGCGCAATTTAGCGGTAAAGCTTTTACTTTGCTCCGCAGGGGCTTTTTTCAAAATCAGAAGAATCAGTGAAAGAACTGCAATCGGTGCGGCGCAAAGCGACATGGTAGCAGAAAGAGAGCCTAAAAATCCCGCCTGTCTGTAGCCGACAAAGGTTGCGGCGTTAATTGCAATAGGACCGGGAGTCACCTGAGAAAGAGCCAGCACTTGATTAAACTGCGAAGACGAGAGCCAGTGGTTTTTTGTAACCAAATGGTACTCAATCAACGGCAAAGTGGAGAGCCCTCCGCCGAAAGCGCAGATGCCCACTTGCGCGAACACCGCGGAAAGAGAAGCTATCGCGCCCATCTGAGTACCAGCCTCTCTCCCGCAAATTGCAGCACAAGGATAAAAAACATTGAAAAGAGCGGATGCAGATGAAAAATTCCGATCATCGAGATGACGGCGATGATCGGAATCAAGTTCCACCGGCTGCGTTTGAGAGTTCCTTTGACATTTTCAAAGATAACAGATGCGATAATCGCTCCCGTGCCTGCCAGCACGCCTCGGAAGAAACCCTGCACAAGCGGCAGTGCGGAATATTCTAATATCAGCGGCGAAAGCAAAAGCACAATGATGAAGGGCGGCAGAACGGAGCCGGCGGCAGCGGCCAAACTGCCTTTGAGACCATGGTAATGCCGCCCAAGCAGCCATGATATTGAAACGGCGATGGGTCCTGGCATCGAGGCGGCAAGACTCACCATATCGGCAAACTTTTCTTCGCCGATTCCGCCCCGCTTTTCCACCTCCAACTGGACAATGCCCAAAATGACAATGCCGCCGCCAAAGGTGACGGAGCTTATTTTAAAAAAGAAGAGAAAGAGCTCGATAAGGGTCATTTTTTCTCCAATCTGTATTTACTCGTTTGTTGATTTTAACAATGTTTACGCCAAAAATGGGGAAATTTTTCCACTAATACGTGTATTGGCTGACGGATATTGCATAAAAAACTCTCGCTAAATGGCGCGCTCCTACTAGAATTATAGGGCTTATTCACCATTCGGAGGTACAATATTTGAAGATAAAAATACCGGCATTGCTTTGCATATCTGCGCTGTTCTTTTTTTGGCACTCACACTCTGCATGGGCCTCTTCTGACGGCTTAGCGGCGAAAAAAATCTGCGCTCTGCTCTCTGAACAGCTGCACCCCGAAAGAGTTGTGGTCACAGTAAAGGGCTCTTATGTATGGACGGAAATCCGCGGCGCCAGCCTCCTTGGGCTGAGAGTAGAGAGAATGAGGCTGCGCGGTAAATTGAAAAAATATCAAGCGGCAAAAATAAAAGACGATTTTACCAAGCTGATCGAATCCTCTCAGGGGGAGATCGTCCTTAAAGAAGAAGACCTCAACAACTATTTGGCAGATGCCGGCGAGTTCAGCGGTTTCTCCGGGCTGAGAATAGACTTTCGGCCTGAGAAATCAGTGGCGCGCGGGCTCTATCACGCCAAGGTTCTTTTCAAAGTAAAGATGAGGATTATGGCAAAATCACGGCTCTCGCTTGAGGAAGATTCTCTCTATCTGCGCGACACCGAGGTATTTGTCGAAGGTGTTAAACAGCCGCAGAGCATGACAGAAAAAATAACCGCAAATATCAATCCGCTCTTTTCTTTTTCCGCCATTCCTTTTCCGGTAAAATTCACCAAGCTGGTAATAGACGGCGAAAGCGCAGCTGTCACCGCCGCACCGAGCCCGGTTAGAGGAGGCGAAACCAGAAGCTACACACAAAAAAGCAGCCGCACCGCAGCAAACATCATTGCAACAAGCAAAAACTAAAATACTCTGCCTTTCATGAAGCACGTACTTATTTACGCTGGGCATCGCTTTAACGGCCATGCGCTTTTTTGTTCGCTTTTCACTCAGCGGTAATCTGCCAAATACCGCTGAAAGACGGCAGCTACTTCATCCTCAGCCAGCAAAACTTCCTTAAATTTAAACACCATCTCCGGGGCTCTTTTATCAAGGCCTTGACGCCGCTATTTTAACTCGCGCCATATTACATACGTGCGGCACACGCGATATTTACCCCTTTTCAGATAAATAGCTTTCAAACCTTGCCTGGTTTGGTTTTTATTCCCCGGTATAAAAAAAACGCTGCTTTTATTTATAGTTTTTTGTCAATTCCTTGCTGTGACTGTCTTTTTCTTTGATTACACTTTTTTGATGCCGTTTTTTTTTATTTTATCCCACAAAAATTTATAATCCGCTTTTTCTGTATAACACAGATTTTCGCCGCTGTGGATAATTTTTGACGCTATTTGCGGTTCTTCTTATAAGGTCAGTATAAATCTATATCTTTACTCACAAATAAACACACCTTTTGCGAGTATTTCCGCCGTTTTGTATATGAATTTTGAAAACATGAGAATTACACACAATTTTCATCCACAACATGTGGATAAAACACTGCCCTTTTGCGTTTTTTCGGCAATAACCAAGAAAAACAATGTGGATTTTTCTTCTTATCCACTATATCCACATCTCATTTGTGCAAAAATGATTACTGTAAAACAACAGTTTGTCCACAAAACACAAGTTATTCCCAAATAGATATCCACTGTTGCTATCACCGGCTTTTTAACCAATTTCTCATGGAACAAAAAAAGCGTGATTTGTCAAGTTTTCGCCTTTAGACAGGGAAAAACAGGGCATTTTTATTTACTAACATCATTTTGTGGATAAGTGTATATCTTTTGTGGATTGTGAAATTGGCTCATTTCCGATGACGCCTCTTGTTACTATTCATGATAAAATTACCCTGAAGAATCTGTTCTTGTCTGTTCTTTATTTTTCTGAGGTGAGTGCATAATGTCAAAAGAATTGGATATTGTCTGGAACGAGTTCACAGCCTTTTGTGTGGAGCGGCTGTCTGCAGCTGAGAGCGCCATCAAAACATATCTGGATACCTGCCTGCCGATTTCTTTGGAGGACGGCGTCCTGATGCTCGATGTACCTACACCATTCGCGCGTGAGCAGATCAAACTGCGTTTTCTCCCGCAGATGAAAGAAATACTTAAGGAGACAGGCTTTGGCTCTGATGTGCAGATTATTGTCAGCCAAGATATTAAGCCAGATGTGGGCGCTGAGGACCGTGCTGCCGCAGCTGCTGCTCCCGGGCGGATGATGATGAGCCGCAACGGACTCAACCCAAACTATGTTTTTTCCTCATTTGTCGTTGGCAAATCAAACAGGCTTCCCCATGCCGCCTGTCTTGCGGTGGCAGAATCACCCGGCGTCGCTCACAACCCCCTCTTTATTCGGGGAAAGGTAGGCTTGGGAAAGACTCACCTTATGCACGCCATCGGCAATCACCTCGAATCGACAAGAAACAATATGAAGGTGCTCTATGTAAGCGCTGAAACTTTTACCAACGACCTTATTAAGGCCATCAGAAACAATACCAATATTGAGTTTCGCTCAAGATACCGCGAGCTTGATGTGCTGATGATCGACGACGTACAGTTTATCGCCGGAAAAGAGCAGACTCAGGAAGAGTTTTTCCACACTTTTAACACTTTGCATGGGGCAAATAAGCAGATTATTATCAGCTCCGACCGACCGCCTAAGGACATTATGGGAGTTGAAGACAGGCTGGTTAACCGTTTTGAATGCGGCTTGGTGACAGATGTGCAGCCGCCTGACTTGGAGACCCGTATCGCTATTTTGCAAAAAAAAGCCGAGATGAAGCAGTATGTCATCCCGGAAGATATTGTGATGTTCATAGCCCAAAATATTCCCAGTAATATCAGAGAGCTTGAAGGCACTCTTAATCGCGTGGTTGCCTGCTCGGAGTTCAATAAAGAACCGATAAATATGGAAAACGTTTCGCTGTGGCTAAAGGATTTAATCCGTGACAACCACACAGGCCCGGTGAGTATAGGTATGATTCAGCAGTTGGTATCAGAGGCTTTCGGCATTTCCATAGAAGAGCTGACATCAAAAAACCGCTCTGCTGAACTGGCATTGGCACGTCAGGTTGCCATGTACCTTGCCCGCAACAAGACAAATGAGAGTTTGCAGCAGATTGCTTATGCCTTTAACAAAAAAGACCATACCACTGTAATTCATGCGAACAATAAAGTTGTGGAACTTTTAAAAACAGACTTGCGCGTGCGCACATATGTGGATAACATTGTAAAAAAGCTGTGATTTTTATGATTATCCACTGTGTATTGCATTGTGGGTAACATTTTTAAGCTGTTTTTCCACAGGTGAATTGTGGAAAGTGTGGATATTTTGTGAATAGATATTTTTTTTAATCCACAGCCAAAAAACATGGCATCACCGCCAAAAAGGGCGTTTTCCACATATTCACGCGCCCTACGGCTACGAATACTAATTTTCTAAATATAAAGAGAAGTAAAACAGGGGGTCTCTCGTATGAAGCTGACGATAAATAAAAAACAATTCCTCCAGAGCTGGAGTCTCGCAGAGAGAAGCACATCAAGTTCCAGTTCTATGAATATTCTTTCTTCCGTTTTGGTAAAGGCCTCTTTCGAGGAAGTTACCCTCCAGGCTACGGATATCAGAACCTCGATTATCTGTTCCGCATCGGGAATTAACGTCATTGAGCCGGGAGATGCTGTTTTTCCCATCAAAATGGTCAGTGACCTCTTCAAAAAAGCTCCGGGAGAAGAATTTTCGCTGACTGTCGATGATGGCAAGGTGGTACTCAAGGCCGGCCGCAGTAAATATAATTTCAGCACCTATCCCGTACGTGAATTTCCGGTGCTGCCAAATTCTCAGAACGCCAAAGTTTTCTGCCGCACCAATGCAGGAGACCTTTCCAAGGTTATTGAAGAGGGTACGCTTGCCGCATCTACAGGCGAAGAGTTTCCTCTCTACCTCTCTTCCGCTAATTTTCAAACAGAAAACGGCATTTTAAACATCGTCTCCACCGACACCAGAAGACTGGCTCTTTCGGGAACACCGGTTGAAGATTCAACAGAAGGCAGCAGTTCATTGCTGCCGATGAAGGGTGTAAAAGAGGTGCAGCGTATCTTAGGCTCTCTTAGCCCGGATGCGAAAATTGAAATTTTATATGACGATGCCCAGTTTTATTTCAAAGCGGGTTCTCTTGAATTCACCGTACGCCGCGTGGAATCGCGCTTCCCGCCTTACGAAAAAATTCTTCCCAAAGGACATTCTACCTGTGTTGCCCTTGACAGAGGCAGCCTCATTTCCGCTTTGGAACGAGTGGATGTAATTGTTCGCGACTATAACCGCATGGTGGTTTTGGATATAGCTGCCGGCAGCAGTCTGATGATGAGGGGCAAAGCTCCGGACTTCGGTCAGGCCATGGAAGAAATCAACGCCGAAATAACCGGCAATAATTTGAGAATAGCGGTTAACTCCAAATTTTTTATGGAGGCGCTGAAAGTAATGAGAGAGCCGCAGGTACTATTGGCATTTAATGGACCATCGGGTCATATGGCGGTAAGACGCATTGACAGCGAAGGCTTCCTCTGTCTGATTGCGCCGATAAACTTATCCGAGCAGGAATTAAAGATGGATGAAATTGATTCATCCGGAGACAATGGGCTATAAGAGAGTAAGATTCAACAATTTCAGAAACTTAGAGCCCCGGGAGATGATTTGGTCCCCGGGGCTGAACTTGCTTACCGGTGCTAATGGCTCCGGCAAGACCAATATTCTTGAGGGTATAAACATCATTTCCGGATGGGGGCCTCTTGAAAGGGGAACGAAAACAGCCTCTCTGCCTACCTGGAACAGCGGTTCCTCCGAAGTACAGCTTACCGGAGAAAATTCAGAATCAGACATTATCAAAGTGAAAATTTCCGGCAGACTGACACTAAGACTCAACGAAAAAATAATCAGTGCGACGGATTTAAGGTGGAAAGTTCCGGTACTGACTTTTTTACCCAATGATATGGCTATTTTGGAAGATTCCGCCTCTTACAGGCGCCGCTTACTGGATATGGTTTTGGCACTCTTGGTGCCTCCTTACGCAATAAGGCTCCATGACTACCGCCGCGGAATCAGACAAAAAACGGCGATGATCCGCCGCGGCATGCCGACAAACATTGTTGACAGAGCTTTAATGCCGCTTTCTGTATGGATTTGGAAAATGAGAGAAGAGGCTGTTTTACTTCTTTCAGACTGCCTTTCAGGCCTTGGCGATATATTGCCGGACGGTGTAAATTTGACTCTCAAGCGAGGCGGCGCAGGACATTTTGACGATATTGAAGAGGATTATCTCCGTTCGGTGATGATGAACAGGGAGCGGGAATGCGCCATGAAAGTACCGTTAGTTGGGCCACACAGAGATGACATGGTGATAAAATGCCGCGACATGGCCGCCTGTGACTGTCTCAGCCGTGGCTTCAGGCGGCGCGCGGCGATAGCATTAATGCTTGCGGCCGCTGACGGAGTGAGACGCAAACTTGGCAGAGAGCCGGTGCTGCTCCTTGACGAGGTGACGGCAGAGCTTGACGCCTCAGGCAGAAAACTGCTCTTTGACTCTCTTACTGAGAGAAAAGCGCAGGTTTTCGCAGCCACAGCGGAACCATGTACCGACAATTTTCCCGGAGAAGTTTATATAGTTTCCGAAGGCAGAGTGATAAAACAGTGAAAATAAACGAAAAATATGATGTTATTGTGATAGGCGGCGGTCACGCGGGCTGTGAAGCGGCACTGGCAGCAGCACGTCTCGGAGCCAAAACCTTGATGGTCAACCTCTATCTCGACAGTACGGCTATGATGCCATGCAACCCCTCAATAGGCGGTCCGGCAAAGGGACATTTGGTGAGAGAAATAGACGCACTTGGCGGCGAAATGGCCGCAGCGGCAGATGCCGCGACGCAGCATCTGCGCTGGCTCAACACCTCAAAGGGTCCTGCGGTGCGCACACTGCGCGCCCAATGCAGCCCGCGCATATACAGCGACCACTACAGAAACGCCCTCATGTCCTGCGCCAACCTCGACCTACATCAGGCCCAGGCAACGGAGCTGATTATCAAAGACGGCTGTGCGGCAGGCATAAAAATAAAAACAGGACAGACCTTTTTGGCAAAAACGATAATCATTGCCACCGGCACTTACCTTGCCTCAAAAATACACATAGGCCTCACCAGCCACAAATCAGGGCCGCTGGGAATGGTGGCTGGAACGGAATTCGCCCGCAGCCTCAAAAAAACCGGTCTGGAAATCGGCAGGCTGCGCACCGACACGACACCGCGAATTCAAACTGATACCATCAACTGGCAAATATTGGACAGACAGGAGAGTATTCCCGAAGCCGAAAGTTTTTCCCATTTCAGCGAAAAACGCACCTACAGCGGCATTACATGCGGCTTAACGCGCACAAATGAGAATACCCACAGAATTATGAGAGAATATTTTTCACAGTCGCCGCTCGTTCAGGGTACTCTCGAAACAGAAGGGCCCAGATATTGCCCCTCAATCGATGACAAGGTGCTAAAGTTTCCCGAAAAGGATACCCATCCCATCTTTTTGGAACCTATAAGCCCAGAGAGCCGTGAAGTGTATATGCAAAATTTTTCGACATCGATGTGTTTGGAAGCGCAATTTGAAACAGTAAGGACAATCAAAGGATGTGAAAACGCTCACATACTTCGTCCTGGCTACGCAATAGAATATGATTTTGTCCTGCCAACTCAGCTTGAACCATGGCTGGAGACGAAAAAAATTAAAAATCTCTTCCTTGCAGGTCAGATAAACGGCACCTCCGGCTACGAAGAAGCAGGTGCTCAAGGGCTTTTGGCAGGCATCAACGCTGCCTTGCGCGTCCGCGGCTGTGAACAGCTGATACTTGGCAGGGACAATTCCTATCTGGGAGTGCTGGTGGACGACTTAGTCACCAAAGGCACAAAAGAGCCGTACAGAATGCTCACCAGCCGCTGCGAATACCGCCTTATACTTCGTCATGACAACGCTGACAAAAGATTATCCCCCATCGGCCGCGATTTGGGACTGCTAGCGGACGAAAAATGGCAGATACTCCAAAAAAGATGGCAAGCCATGGACGATGAGGCAGAACGGCTGAGCAATACAAAAATACCGCCCAGTGAAAAAGTCAATCAAATCCTGCGAGGTGCTAAATCCTCGCCGCTCACAGAAGGCATCTCGGCGGCCGACCTGCTCAGACGTCCCGAAGTTGATTGGCGCTTGGCGGCGGAGCTGACAGAAAGCGCGCTCTGCCCCGAACTTGGCGAAAGAATCGCCATTTCGCTCAAATACGAAGGATACATCGACAGACAGACACGCCAGGTGGAAAAATTCCGCCGCATGGAAATATTAAAACTGCCTCATGATTTTGACTTTGCCGCCGTATCCGGACTATCCGCCGAGGGACGCCAAAAGCTCATCAAAGCAGCACCCCGCACGCTTGGACAGGCATCGAGAATATCAGGAGTACCCCCGACGGACATTCAGCTTCTCTGGGTGGCGATAGAAAATAAACGGCGGGAAAAATCAGCAAAAAATGATGGATAACTACAAAAAAGCTGGAGAATTCATCAAAGAGGCTCCGGAAACGATTAAAGCCTGCTTCAAACTGGCTCTGCTGGAACGGGAATGGCAGCGCGTCGCTGGCTTGCCCGCCCTTGCTGAAATCACCGCTCCCGCCGCCTGCGAATTTACCGACGATGGAATAAAAATAACCATCAACGTCGCTGACCCTACAAAACTGATGATGGTTCAGTCGCGGCGCAACATCTTAACGCAAAACATCAGGCACTTCTTGAAAATGCACAATGTCATGCTGGAAATAAAAAGCGGTAAAGTACAAAAGCAAAGCAGCGCCAAGCCACCTCTGCCAGACTACATGAGACAAGCTCCCGTTTTGGTCTCCGAAGCAAAGCTAAGGGAGGAAACCAAAAAGCTGATGGAAGAAAAAAAACTTGACAAAGAGATAGCAGAAGCACTGGCAAAACTGCGGCTTACCTCTGAAAGGCTAGCTTCACGAGGTAAAAATTAACCTTACGTAAAAAGCTTAAAAGCCCGCGAGGCGCTGAATATTTTGTTTGGTAAGCCATGCTTGGCCTGATACAAGGATAATTTTCTGAACATCACGCAGATAAAACAAAAACGCCGCAGCGGATTAAAGCCGCAGGCGTTTTTATTTTATCTGTTACGATATTAATAAAACCGGATTTCACCGTGAAGACCGTCTTTATAGGCGTTACAAAAACAGTTAAACAGCAAGAATATTCAAATTTTCCCCACTCTTTTGGGGCGAAAAAACGTCACTCAAAAGCAACAGTGTCTGTAAAAACCTGCGAGGTGCTGATTATTTTGCTATTAAGCCATTTTGCATATTGCTTGGCAAAAAGCTTGCGTGCCTTGTTGAACATTGAGCTGCGTGAAAGAAAATTGCCAGTCTACTTTGCCAAACAGCCAAATACCAAAAAAGCGGCAAAATATATGCATAGCGGAGAATATTTCCCCATTACGCGGGCTATTTTTGACAGCAGAAAAACAAGGTGCTAAAACAACCAAACCCAACTACCGACGGCGGGCAAAGTCTCTAATTTGTTTATCTCTCTTTGGGGTGAAAAAACGTCACCTAAAAGCAACAATGTCTGTAAAAACCTGCGAGGTGCTGATTATTTTGCTCATTGAAAATTGCTTGGCTTGCTATGCAGACCGGAGTTGGGTACATTATGCAGATACAAAAAGCGCCGCCGGTTTTTGCTCTATTTTTGTTGTTAATAAAGGCGCGTGATATTTCAGTCAAAAGGCTGATTGCACTATATTTTATTCTGATAAGATATAATACACAGCCACAAAAGAATCATTTTAATCTATAGAAAATATTACCTATGAGATGGAGGCATTATTTATGATGAAAATTGGAGAGACAATACAGAGCGGCGATTTTAAAGGCGAGAAGCACGTACCGGTTATTGAGGCACCTGCAAAGGTCAAAGCCGGAGAAAAGTTTGAAGTTAAAGTTTGTGTAGGCAAGGAAATTGCCCATCCCAACAAAATGGAGCACCATATTTCCTGGATACAGCTTTTCTTCAAGCCGGCTGATTCTAAGTTTGTTATCGAGCTGGCTAAGTTTGATTTCACTGCCCACGCAGCTGCTATGGACGTAGCCGCAGCCGGACCTGCTCTGGCAGAACCCTTTGCGGCAGCAGCGGTAAAACTGGCGAAGCCGGGAACATTGATTGCCGTCAGCTACTGCAATATCCACGGACTTTGGGAGTCAGCACAGGAAATCGAAGTAGAATAGTCAAGTATCTTTAAGCAGCCGGCTGTTTTATTAAAGGTTTGCTTTAACGGGTCTAGCATTAAAGCAGTATTTTGCCAAACAATTAAAGTATTTACAAACAAAAATGGGACGTCAAAAAGACGTCCCATTTTTTCATGGAAGATTGTACAATTAGCAAAGCTGAAAAAGGGCAGATGAAGCACATTTATTGCCTACAATAGACAAAAGGAAGTAACATTTTTGGAGTATCCACAACAAAATTTGCAATTGCTGTATTTTTTTGCGTATTTGGACTGTTAAAGCAAAGTTGGTCACAATTTTATCCACATTTTGTGTATAACAGTGTTTATAAGGGGGTGAAAATGTGGAAGGATTTGGTGGAAGAAAGTGTGAATCTGTAAGAACGGTATTTTTTGCCGTGATTTTATCATTGATATTTATACCATTTTGGGCGCAAAAGTCAGAATCAGCGGAGATTTACTCTATTAAGGACGATCTGAACAGAACGGTTACAGTAAGCCATCCGGCGGTGAAAATAGTCTGTTTGGATGAGGCCCATGCGGAAAACATCGTCGCTTTGAGAGCTGTGCGCCAGTTAACTGCGGTTACAGATACCGCCTCTTCCAAGTGGGTGCCGAAAAAAATTAAAAGAATTGCCCAAAATTCCTCTGCTTTGCAGATAGCCGCTTTAGAGCCCGATCTTGTCGTTATGGAGACCGACTGGGCTCAGGGCAAAAAAAGCCTGCTTGACGGTTTGCGAAAAGAGGGTATTCCCTATGCTGTTTTTGACGAGCCTCATTGGGGATCGTTCGCTCTCTATCTGGAAAGGCTGGGGACTCTTACCGGCAGAGACAAGGAGGCAGATTTAGCTCTTATCTCTTCCGAAAAAGCGATGGATAAAAGTGCCGTTAGAGCTGATTCGGTGGAGAATAAAAGTCTCTTTGTGATCTGCGGCGCCGACTTTTCCACTTGCGCCTGGGATTCTTGGGGTGCGAGAATCGCCGCCACCGCCGGAGCTAAGCTGATTACCGACAAAGATGCCCCGAAAAAAAAGGATAAAAGGTGGATTATCGATTATGGTGCGGCTAAATTTGCCCAAAAAGCCAAAAATGCGGACTATATTATTACTTTGGTGAATAAAAGCAAAGGCGGCAAGGCAATTTCACGCGCGGAGATTATCGGCTCGCCGCAATTTAAAAATATTAAGGCAGTCAAGCTGGGCCAGGTCTTTGAGGTTGACGAGGCAGATTTTATTTTGCCCTCTTTGGTGCGTCTTGACTCGTCTTTAGTCTCTTGCTGGCAGATTTTAAACGGTGTTCAGCCGAAAAAAAAGATTTTTCCCAAGATTTAAACAGCCGCTGATTGTGTCCTAGCCGGCGTCACAGATATGCCCTGTCTGCTGTAGTCTCACGGGCTTGATATACAGCCAAAGCGAATGAAAAACCGTCACTCTCCCGTTGGATAAGCTTGACTGAATTTTTGTTGCGGCTGCAGAGCAGAAGCACCGCCGATTCAAAAGTAGTGCGATACAAATGCATGGCTCGGCAGCCAATCCGCAGCCGTTACGTAAATCTGCCGCAGCGCAGACGAGATAAAATCTTTATTGCGGCAGCCGATTAATTTTCACCTTCCTGCCGTGTATTTAGGACGGGAAAAAGTTTGCGCTTGTTTTGTGGTAAACAACTGATACGGCAAGTTTGATGCTTATGCTAATGAATAAGAAACTCAGTGCGGTTTACGCAAACCGCCTAGTTATGGAAATAGCTTACAGCACAAAGCAGAGCGCCGTTTCAGCTCTTTGCTTGTAATTGGCATTTTACTTGGTCATAGCCATATTGCTTTTTGGCGTATCCTTTGCCGTTTAAAGATAATAATAGCAAAACCCCCCGACGCTGAAGATGCCGGGGGGTTTTGTGATGCGCTATTTTGTATGGAAATATGAGCTTTTGCGTTTTGTGTATTAGGCTAGTTTTTGCGCGATAAAGGCTCCTAAAACGAGGTTATCCTCGCCAAGGTTTGTCAGTCCATGTGAGCAGCCCATGCGGCACAGCAAGATGTCGCCCGCTTTTACTTCTCTTTCTTCCCCGTCTTCGCGGTACAGCCCTGTACCGGAAATAATATGGTAAATCTCTTCAGTGCCCTCATGTTTGTGGTATCCGATAGAGGAACGCTTATCTAAGCTTATTAGCGTCGCCATGGTAAAGACTCCCGACTGATCGGGAATGATTACCGGATACTTTACCGCTGTACCGTTTCCTGTTCCGCCAAGGTTTTTGCACTTTTGCGCTTCTTTTGTGTTGATTAACATAAAATAAATCGCCCCTCTCTCTGATGCTTGAAACAAAAACATTAAACTGCTGCTAATTTTAGTACTTATTTTAATTTTTAGCCATAAGTGCTTTTTTGAGGGAATATTTTAGAAAATAAATGAGTGTGGCAGATTAGACTTTTATTGACTATTAAAATGTCTGAGGGCTTGGATAATTAAATTCCGCCTCTTTTTACACATTTAATCTTTCATGAGCAAAATAAAAGTGTAAAATATAGGCGTCAAAATGCGGTCTGCGTCTGTATATTCCTAAAGCGGAGCGGATTGGTTGTTTTGATGTAAGGTATAGCTTCATGGCCAAAGCGCAGTTGATTTATGGGGCCTCGGTAAAAAAAGCGAAGGGAATGGGTAAATGGACAGGTCAAAGGTTTTTTTCACTAATATGAGAACATCTCCCGAACAAAATATTCTGCAAAAGTTAAAACTGCTGATAGAGCAGGCGGGAATTGAGAATATCGATTTTAAAAAACAATATGCGGCTATTAAGCTGCATTTGGGAGAGCCGGGAAATTTGGCATATCTGCGCCCCAACTATTCCAAAGTTGTGGCGGATAAGGTGAAAAGTCTTGGCGGACGCCCCTTCCTCACAGACAGCAACACTCTCTATGTGGGACGGCGCAAAGACGCGCTTGAGCATTTGGACGCCGCTTATGAAAATGGCTACAACCCCTTTTGCACCGGTTGTCAGGTGATAATCGCCGACGGGCTTAAGGGAACGGACGAGGTTTGCGTGCCGGTAGCGGGCGGAGAATATGTCAAAGAGGCGAAAATCGGCCGCGCGGTTATGGACGCCGATGTGATTATTTCCCTTACCCACTTTAAAGGTCACGAGCAGACGGGATTTGGCGGCGCGATCAAGAATATCGGTATGGGATCCGGCTCACGGGCTGGGAAGATGGAAATGCACAGCAGCGGAGAGCCGAAGGTGAGCCGCAAAAAGTGCGTAGGCTGCGGAAGGTGCAAAAATGTTTGCGCTCATGAGGCGATTGCCGCGGGCGGCGGCGAAAAGGCGGTAATTTTGTCTGAACGCTGTGTGGGCTGCGGCCGTTGTTTGGCAATGTGCTCCTTTGATGCCATCAGCCCCAAGTGGGACGAGGGTGTAGATGTGCTTTGCAAAAAGATGGCGGAGTATACCAAAGCGGTACTGGACGGACGGCCATCATTCCATATCAGCTTGGTAGTAGATGTTTCGCCGAATTGCGACTGTCACAGTGAAAACGATGCCTCTGTAATCGCCGATATCGGCATTTTCGCCTCCTTTGACGCGGTGGCTCTGGATCAGGCCTGTGCTGACGCAGTGATGAAAGCTCCGGTGATTGGCGGAACTTTGCTGACGGACGAACTTGCTAAACATGGCGCCTGCAGCGACCATTTTCACACCATGCACCCGGATACGCACTGGCAGACGACCTTGGAGCATTGCGAAAAACTTGGCTTGGGCACGAGAAGCTACGAGTTGACGGAGATTTAAAAGCCATTTGCAGTAAAAAGGTATCGATAGTTTTGGCAACGGGTTATAACTTTAAAGAGCCGCGCAAATAAGTTGTTGCCGCCTTCTCGCAGCAGTTATTTGCCATTACCCAGGGTATTTGCGCAAAGAGTAAGCATAGCAAAATAATCAGCATCTGCTTTCGTGAGAAAGAGGCGGGCTTTCTTGCCGGTTATGCGGCGGTGAAGAGCAAAAGCGGCAAAATCGCCGTCATCTTAGGTGATGACTTGCTCTTGGCGCATACCACCAGCGATGGTGATAAAAAAACCTCCCGCAGAATGGGGCGGGAGGTTTTTATACGAGCGAAAGGCGATTAACCATTTATATGGTTAAAGAGCCTGATAAATAATATTGGCGGCGATTATCAGCAGCACCGAGCCGCCGAAATATTCCGCGCGCCGCCCCACTTTTTCTCCGAGAGCCTTGCCCGCTGCTGCGCCGACGAAGGAGAGTGCGAAGGTGATGACTCCCGCCGCTGCGGCTAAAAGCCAGGCGGAGCCGCCCGTGCTGCTGACGGAAAAGCCGACAGCAAGAGCGTCAAGGGAGGTGGCGAAAGCTAAAATAATCACATTTTTAAAGGTGATAACCATACAGGAGTCAGAGTCTTCACCTTTGTACGCCTCCTTAATCATATTCGCTGCCACCCACAAAATCAGCGCTGCGGCAATCCAAGGCGTCCAGATGTCAAAAAAGCCGCTCAAATGTTCGGCTATTGCTGCTCCCAAAAGGGGCATGAAAAACTGAAAAAAGCCAAAAGCCAGCCCCAGAGAGAGTGCCTCTTTTTTGGTCAAATATTCATGACAAATGCCAAGACAGATGGCAACAGAAAAAGCGTCCATCGCCAAAGAGGCGGCCGTCGCAAGAACATTAATATTACCGGTGATAAAAGAGATCATCTTATTTAAATTATTCCGCCCTTTCTGCTTTTGCTGCCAACAGTCTGCTGCGGTAAATATCAAAAACAAGTGTGAAAAGCACCAACACCAGCGGTCCTAAGAAAATTCCCAAGAAACCCCAAGAGATTACGCCGCCAAACAGCCCCATGATAATCAGCAAAGTGGGAATCTCCTCCCCCTCCTTGCCGCCGCTGATCAAAATCGGCCGCAGTAAATTATCGACCGTGCCGACAATTGCCGTACCCCACAAAAGTAAAATAGCGCCGTTTTTGATATCTCCGGTCAGCAGCAGATAGAGCCCGCCTGGAATCCACACAACAGCGGTGCCGGCAGGAAACATGCCGAAGAAAAACATCAGCATACCAAAAAAGGCGGGATTGCCCAGCCCCACAAACCACCAGCCCAAGGAGCCCAAGACCGCCTGAATCGCCACGGTCATCAAGATGCCGAAAATAACAGAGTGGAGCAGGCTTTCAGCGCGGCGAAAAAAGTTTTGCCCCTCATTTTCCGAAAGGGGGATAACGCTCTTTATGTAATTGACAATTTTCTCTCCGTCGCGGATAAAGAAAAAAGATACCATCATAATAACCATAACTTCAAATAAAAAGGCAGAGGCGCCGTGAAGCATGCTTTTGGAAAATGCGGAGAGAAAAGTCCCCGACCACTTCGCCGCTTGGCTTACCACCGCTTTTACCGAGTCGGAATCTTTAGAGAAAGAGATAATGGAGTCTGAAAGCCAATCAGGCAGCCATGAGGGTAAAATTTCTGTAATATCGCGAATCTGACCCAGCTCAATGCGCGACATAAAGGCGGTAACAGCGGCAGTGAGGTCAGCCACCTCACCGGCTAGAGAAGACAGCACTGCCAGCAGCGGAATAATCAGACCCAAAGCCAGCAGCAGCATTGTCAGTCCGGCTGCTATGCTGGGATAGCGAAAACCGGTCAGACGGTTAAGCTTTTTGAAAATCGGCGCCGTGGTGAAAGAGAGCATTGCCGACCAAATAACGGCCATCATAATCGGCCTTGTAACCTGAAAAGCGAGAAAAGCGAACAAAGTGAAAAAAAGTATAAAAGAAAGCTTATTATTTGTCTGTTTTATGCGAACATTTTGGCTGATTTTACAGTTTTTTTCCATACAAACATCTCCTGCAATGTTATAATAGCAACGATGTAAATTATACAACAACGCTAATGAAAGGGGTGTATTAATTGGGCGCTCCGGCAGAGAACCTTTGTTACGATGAATCAGAAAGAATTTCACCATCAATGCACAAGGGAGTTTCTCCAAAAAAAGAAACTGCTGCGGCAAGAAAAGAGACCATTAAAGTTATTGCCGTGGGCGGAGGCGGCGGCAACGCTTTAAACCACATTATCAGCAAAGGACTTGAGGGCGTGGATCTGCTGGCGGTTAATACAGATCTTCGAAGCCTTGATATGTCCCTTTCCACAGAAAAAATAGTCCTCGGCGAAAGAGTCACCAAAGGACTTGGCGCAGGAGCAGTTCCTCAAGTGGGCGAACTTGCCGCCAAAGAATCTCTCGTTGAGATACGTAACTACCTAAAAGGCGCCGACATGGTTTACATAACCGCCGGCATGGGCGGCGGCACGGGAACAGGAGCCGCTCCGGTTATTGCGGCGGCGGCGCGGGAGATGGGAATTCTCACAGTTGCAGTCGTCACCAAGCCCTTTGGTTTTGAAGGATCAAGGCGTATGCGCTACGCTGAAGAGGGCATAGCCAAACTTAGAGAACATGTTGACGCTCTCATCGTTGTGCCCAACGACAGACTTCTCTCTGTATCGCAAAAGCAGCTCACATTAGTGGAATCTTTCTCCATGGCGGACGAAGTTTTGCGCCAGGCCGTCCAGGGCGTCACCGACCTCATCACCAAACCGGGGCTGGTAAACGTGGACTTTGCCGACCTCAGAAGCGTAATGAAACAAGCCGGCTCCGCAATCATGGGAGTGGGCTGCGCCAAGGGTGAGGACAGAATAGAAAAAGCCCTCAAAGAGGCGATTGAAAGCCCGCTGATGGAGTGCTCTATGCAGGGCGCTAAAGGAGTGCTGATGAATATCACCTGCGGCAGCGACCTTGGCATCTTTGAAATTCAGCAGGCGGCATCATACGTGGAAGGAATTGTCTCCGAAGACGCCACCTTTGTCTGGGGCTGCGTAGAAGACCCCACAATGGAGGGTGCTGCGGAAATAATCGTTGTTGCCACCGGCTTCCGTCAGGAGACAAGCGAACCGCGGACGGCACAGCACACAAAGGCACCGGAAGCAGCTCCGCGCCGTCAGAGAACCATACCGACCATAGAAAAAGAGCCTCAGCCCGAAGAGCAGTTTACCCCTGTTTTCAGAGCTCCTGCCCCCACAGTTGCGGAAACAGTCTATGTCTCTCCCCAGTCTCATGCTCCCTCATGGCTGATTACGGCAGAAGAATCGCAAGATATGGTCAAAGAAGATAAAACAGCCGATATCTTAGACACACCTACCTTTGTCAGACGCAACAAAAGCGCGCGCAAACCACAGATAGTTTAAGCGGCGGAATTTTCGTCAAAAGAGCGTAAACATAAAAAACAACAGACCGCAAGCCGTTCTCGGCGCGGTCTTTTTGTTGTTTAAAAGTTTAAAAAGTTTAAAAATTTAATAAACTGCCGACAAGCCCTAAGCTCCCATGGCAAAGCCTCGCATGCTGCGCCCTATCTTTGTTAAGCCGCAGCATTTTTCGTGCGGTAAGGTCCGGTTTAAGCGGTACAGACATTGGCGGATAATTTGCTGTCAGGTGAATTCGCTCTCCCATCAATTCATCTGCCGCAGGAATTTCTCTGATAGTCCGAAATTAAAAACTTACATCGTCTTGCAGATTTATCAGACATGTCTTTTCAAACACACCTCTGACTGTTTTTTATTTACAGAAATCTCCAAAGCGGCTGCATTTAAGCCAATTGTTGCTCACGTATCAAGAGCTGCCGCTGCCGCAATCAAAAATCTGCCTTTTAGTATAAAATTACGCTGATGTTCTAAAACAAATATTCTTTCAAGTAATCTCCGCTATAAAATTCTGCATAACCAATTGTCCCGTTTGCTCAGGATTGCCTTTAGTTCGCAAAAATCCTTCGCACATACAGAAGGTCCCCTTCTTTTCGCTTCGCCCTCGTATGTTTTATCTATTATCTTTTCTTTCGGGATTTTTTCTCCTTACGCAGGGCGGAGGTGTCTTGCTTCTGTTTGGCTTCGCCCCCAAGAGCATTGCTATTTTTACGCGGGGAAGTTTATTCCCCATTACATCCGCTTTTTTTCTTTCGACTTCGCTAGCTCCTTTTTGGTTGGCGTTGCCTTGCGTTCGGAAAAATCTCTCCGGCACTACGGAAGGGCTCTTTTTTTATGTATTTGTTGGTCAGATTTGTCGGCGTTTGGCTTTTCTGCCAAGAAAAATCCTTTCATGCGGGGCAAAAAGGGGATTTGACGGAGGTGCGAAGCAAAATAGTGGCTGTTTGCCTTTAAGGTTGTTTTATTTTGGCGATGCGGCTTTGTTTTAGACGGTGCGAAAGCGCAGGCTGCGGCAACGACCGGGTGAAGCGGGGAGTTATATTTTAAAATGTCAATATTAGTTAATATCTTTAAACTCTTTTTATTTCATAAAAACGGCGTAATTTGGCGCAATTTTGAAGATGTCCGCTATCTGGTGATATAATTTATCCGTTTGATGCTCCGATTATTTATGAGCAATGTTTATTAGGAGGAATTAATATGGCGGATAACGCGGGCGCTGAATTTGATTACGAGATATGCAGCAGCAGAATCAGACCTATTGCAGAGGGGCTGATTAAGAAGTATGAGGAGCTGCGCCACATTGACCCGGATAAAATCCTCTTTGTTGTTAACCACAAGAGTTCCGGCAGCAAAAGGCAGATTGTTCTTGCCAAGACGAGCAAAATTTCCCCCAAGTGGACAGAGCTTCTCTACCAGCTGGGTTCTTGCTCTTACTTCTATATGATTGAATTTTATGCCAAGACCACGGCGGCGATGGATGAGAGCCAGATGGTGGCTCTGGTCTACCATGAGCTGCGCCGCATCGGGCCTGAGGGAGAAATTTTAGCTCCCGATGTTCACGACTGGTGGCAGCTGATTCAGGGGTTGGGACGCAAATGGTTTTATCCCGATACCTCTTGCCCCAATCTGCTCGATGATGACGTGAACTGGAAAAAACTTATGGGCGGTCTTTATGATCAGCGGGATTTAGACTCGGAAAATTAGTTGAAAACAAGCAAAGCGGCGGCTCATACCGCCGCTTTTTTTGTGCCCAAAACAGCAGCGAAACAAAAGTAATTTGGCACCTAGCGGAGCTAAGGATTTTCAACATGCCGAAAGTCTTTAACGCAGCGTCAGCGCGCGGCTGTTTCCATGGGTTTGAGATGCCCGACCAAACGCCTGTTTTTAACTTGTCAAAATTTTTTAACGCAACGTTTGCGCCCGGCTATTCCCTTGAGCTTGGAATTCTTGACGCAACGTCTATCTCAACGAGTGGAATGATTTTGACGTTGCGTTGTTTTTTGCCTTTTGTGGATTTGAGGGGCTGTTTGCTCATGGTTTTGCGGAAATTTTGAGAAATAGGTATTTTTTTACGTTGAGATGTTTATATATAGGTCTTTCTACGGTGCGTGCTTAGTAATGTGGATTTTATAATCATTGTAATTTGGAGGTGGTGCAATGGGCAAAAAAGCCATTTTCGCGGCGGCGTTCATTGGCGCTCTGGTTGTTTTGGGTGCGGGGGCGGCGATGAATTTGGAACCTACGGCTGTTTCTGCGGCAAGCAACAAGGTTGATGCGGACGAGTTTCTTTTCATTAATAATTCTGATAAGGGCATCGTCGGTATTTATGTTTCTAAGTCGGGAGCGGATAAGTGGAGCAAAAATCTTCTCGACAGTGATGAAAGGCCTTTGAAGAAGGGTATGAGTACAGATCTTGATCGGCCGAATTTTTACGGCAACTGCGATTTTAAGATAGTCTATAAAGATTCAAAAGAGAAAATTTGGCTCAATGTCCCGCTTCGCGATATTAAACACATTACCCATAACAGTATCGGTGAGTGTGAATACCGCCGTCCCAAATCAGAAAGTACTTGATAAGTTTTAACGACCCTCCGTTGGAGGGTCATTTTTTTTGCCCTTTTTTGATTTTTTGGGGCATTTATCTGGATATGTGGATAAAAAATGTGTATAAAGAAATTGACTTTTACTGATGTTATAAATGGTTATCTTCGCCAAGGCTGGTGCTGTTTGCCAAGATAAGCCTCTCTGGGAGTTTTGGGTGCTGTTTTTATACCGTTATGGACTTTGGTAAAAATAATGGAAAATCAAGCCCGCCGCTCTCACAGCAAGGGTTGGGGCAGTATGTGGCGTTTTTAGCCGGTTGTCTTTTGTGTGCGTTTTTTTCTTTTGTCTGCCGCTGCGGGGGGGGGGTTTTGACTTGGTGCGGCTGGGCTGAGGCGCAGCGCTTTTTGGCTGTGCCGTGACGTGATGTTGTTTATCGTTGGTTGTCTTTTGCGTGCGTTTTTTCTTTTGTCTGCCGCTGTGGGGGGATTTTTTGGCTTGGTGCGTTTAGGCTGCGGTGCAGCGCGTTTTGGCTGCGCTGTGCCGTGCGGCGGTGATTTTTAGTGCTGCTTGCTGCTTGATTTGCTGTAGGGGCGTTTAGCCGCTAATTTTTCTCACGGTCATCAGCAGTTCGGTTTCCGTTGGTTCGTAAAAGTAGAAATCAACCTCTCTTGTTTCATTTGAAAATGTGTAGGTGTAGCGATAGTGATGGTGTTCTTTCATCTTTTCGAGCACGGTCTTGATTTTCGCCTTTTCGAAGAATTCTTTCATCTCTTCAGCAGGCAAATATTTTTGCCCTATTTCTTGGGTAATATTATCAAAGTTGCCGACATGGGGGATGCCGAGGTTGTTTTCGCCGTCGCTGGCGTATATCTCGTATTCGTTGTTTTCGGGGTAGATGATGCAGATGTATTCAAAGATGTAGGATACTGCCAGCTCCAATAGCTTTTCTAAGCGCAGTTTTGCCAGCTCTTCACGGTGTTCGCTGTCAACTTCTCTTGCCATGATTATCAGCTGGATGTCATCATTGCCTTTGCTGCTGATGAAGGCGGCATCAGAGCGTATCCAGCGGTATTTGCCGTCATCGCCGAGCTCTCTGCCTTTGAAGCAGACACTTTGTTCTCCGCGCTCATAGGCTTTCAGCAGGCTTTCGCGGGAAAATTTGCCGAGGAAGGCTTTTCTGTCTTCGCGGTGGTATGTTTCCGCCCCGCTGTTAATTATTTCATCAAAGTCCCCGCCTTTGAGGCAGCTTTGGGAGGCAAAGCCGCTGCTTTGCATGATGTAGTAGCTGTTTTGGCTGATATTTGCTGAGAATATCAACGGGAAGAATGAGGAGAGCGCATATAGCAGGCGGTTGAGTTCCGCTCTGTCAAAGGTGTCGGCGTATTGCAGCGACAGTTCGCCGTGGCCCGTGTGTTTGTAGGAGGCCAGTTCCATTTGCGGCGTGTAGAAGGCATAGTCGTTTTTGCCGTTGCGTTTGGTGTGGTAGAGGGCTTTGTCGGCTTTTTTGTATAGTTCGTCAAAGGTTTCTCTGCCTGTTATCGAGGTGACGATGCCGATGCTGCCGTGTACAGCAATATCAGAGTTTTCACCAATGCGCAGCGCCGCAAATTTGCGGATGAGTTCGGTCATTTGACTGCTGAGTTTGCTGCCGCCGACAGCGCCGTCAATGAAGACCATGAATTCGTCTCCGCCAATGCGGCCGATTATGTCCGTGGAGCAGAAGTGCGATGACAATACACGGGCAAATCCTTTGATGGCTATGTCTCCCTGGGCGTGTCCCAAGTTGTCGTTGATGTTTTTGAGGTCGTCCAAGTCGGCAACGATGATGGCGCAGGGGCGTCCTTTGTCGGCGGCGAGTTGTTTTCTTACCAAGGTTTCTGTTGTGGTTTTATTGTATAAGCCGGTCATGCCGTCTGTTTCCGCCTGTTTTTGAGCTTTGAGGGCGGCTTTTTTTTCTGCGGTAATGTCGGTTACGATGGTGTAGCTTTTGATGTTGTGGCTGTATGGATCTTCTATCAGTTTGATCTCCGTCTGCAGCCAGCGGTGCTCTCCGTTGGGGAACAGCGTGTGCCAGCTGTTTTGTATACTGCGTGTCCCGTCTTGGTACATGGTGATGATGTTTTCTCTGGAGAAGACGGACATAAATTTTTGCCGCTCTTCTTTGTTTTCGATGAAGTTTTCCGCAACGTAGGAGAGGTGTTCTTTGCGGTTGCTGTGATTGATGAAGTTTATGGGAAGCAGTCTGCCGCCCGTTTTTTCAACGGTGTTTTGGGTAACGTCTGTTTCAAAAAATACTATTTCACGCCCGCGGCGGTTGTTGCTTTCGATTGTTTGGCGGTAGAGTTCGTAGGCGAGTTCTTTTTCGTGGGTGTCGGTGATGTCGGAAAAGGAGATTGCCACGGTTGAAGCTTTGCCGTTTTCTGTTTCGATGACGGAATATTTGAAGTCAAGCCAATGGGGCTTGCCATTAAAGGCAGCCATATGTATTTTGGCGCAGCCGTCAGGTTTTCCGGCGCTGATGTCTTCGTAAATTTTGCGGTATTCGTCGATGCTTTCAGGCAGCACAATGCCTTTTTCAATAAAGGACTCGGGAATGTTGGCAGCGACCGCCGGGAGGTTGTATGCCGCTGCGGTCTGTTCATCGGTGTAGGTGGTTTTTGAGGCGACTTCATAGCGCATGATGCTGCGGTTGGAGTGTGCGGCGACAATGCGCAGCAGCCTTTCGCTTTCGCGGATGTTTTTGTTTTCATCGTTGATTTTGTGCTGTAAGGTGGTGTCTTCGACGGTGACGATTGCTTTCAGCGGCTTGCCGTCGCGGTCGAAGATGTTGACGAATTTAAGCTGTTCCCAGCACTGACTTCCGTCTTTAAGTATGATGGGCATTTCCAGCGTGCCGCTTTTTTCACCGCTGACGATTTTGTTGTAAAAATTATTGTAGCTCTCTTTGACTTTTTCGTCGTGTGTGAGGCTGCTGCAAATGACATTGTGAGCATCTTCGAGTATTGGTTTCAACCCGTGTTTGGCGGCGTAATCATCTGGCATGGTGAGAGTGCCTGTGGCCAAGTCGTGTAAGCAGACAGTTTTGCCGCAATGGGTAATGGCCACGCGGTATTCTTCATCGCGTGCGCGCAGAGTTTCCTCCGCCTCTTTAGCGTAGGTGACATCGGATATTAGCGCGTTGATGACGACTCTGTCACCATCTCTTTCAAAGGCGGTGGCACGCAAATTGATCCAGCGGTAACCGGAACATTTGCTGTTGACTCTGTATGTACAGTCGATGTCGATATCTTTTTCAATCAGGCGTTTTATTTGTTCCCGCAGTATGGGCTTGTCCTCTTCAAAGAGAATGTAATCGTATTCTTTTTTGGAGCGGGCCAAGTATTCTTCTTTTGGATGGCCGATGACTTTGAAGATGCCGTCGCTGAGGTATTTGGCGTTGATGCCTTCGGGCGTGTATTCGTATACCGCAAGCCCTCCGGGGATGTTGTTGGAGAGCAGCTGCAGGTCTTTTTGCATTTTTAAAAGGTCGGAAACGTCGGTGCAGTAACAGAGCAGAAATTCTTTGCCGTTTTCTTCACTGTACCTGCGGCTGCAGTCGCGCACCCAGATGTCGTGTCCGTCTTTGGCGCGCAGCCTGTAGGTGAACATTTTACTTTCGTTTTCTTTGATTCTCTTGGCCTCTTCAATCAATGTCTCGATGTCTTCCGCTGTGCTGACGATGTCTCTGAAAGAGCCGGAGGTTTCGCTCATCAGTTCTTTGAAGCTTTGGTAGCCGAGCAGGTTGAGAATGTATGTGTTGGCGTAGGTAATTTGCATATCCGCCGAGATTTCGCAGCAGGTCAGCCCCGCCGGTACAGAGAGGTCAAAAAAGTTGTCTTTTATTTTACGCAGCTGCTCTTCGGAAAAAGATATCGGCGAAAACTCGCCGTTTTCTTGGGTAATGGCGGAAAAAGATTTGTGTAAAGCGGCAATGCGGAAGCTGCCGTTTTCTTTGACACAGACAGAGGACAAGCGGCAATCAAAGATACTTCCCCGCTCTTTGTCGGTGACGCGGATTTTGCCTGTTACCGCAGCGCAGCTGTCACAACCCTCGGCAGCTGACATTTGCAGAAATTCAACATGGTATCCGAGAGGTGTTTGGGCGATTTCTTCAGATATGAGGCGTCTTACGGATTCTTTACCCTGAACGGTTTCCGACTCTCCCGTACCGACCCAAGCGATGTTTTCGGCTAAAATAGAGAGAGCACCTTCGACGTCTCTTTTTTCAAGGTGGGCGATAAGGAAGCTTTTCGTTGCGTTAAGCGGTGTGCTTAAGTCCATAAGAAGACCCCCATATTAAAATGGACGCATTAGAGCAAAGGGATACTCTGTTTTAGCAGTAAATGTGCGTCTGAAAAGATTCTATCAAATAATAAGCGTAATGTCCGCAATTTTTTGTTTTTTTGAGTGTTTGATTCTTAAAAATTGTTATATTAGGATTTGTCTATTTGTTTGCTTGTATATCAATAAGGTTTTGTTTTTGCTAAAAGGGACGCTGCTTCAACGTGGATTTTTAACTCGGTATATCCTCTCTCTTGCATACAGGTTTTTGTCGATATAATATAGCAGTAAATTTATATAATGGAGGTCGAAGAGGATGAAATTAAAAAGTATCCGTTACGGCGGAGCCGCTTTAGTACTGATGTTAGCTGTTGCCGTTCTTATGGCTGTCGGTGTAGTTCCCGCTCCCGGAGTCGGAGAGAAGGAGTTTTTGGTCAAAAGCTTTTCTCCGCAAGGCCAAGTCACGGGCAGAGCGGAGATTAAGGCGGTTTTTAATCGTGCCGTTGTCGCCGCCGATAAGGTTGGCATCAGCCTTACTGCTGCGGAAATGCCTTTTTCTTTTTCTCCGCCTATTTCCGGCAGCGGCAAGTGGATAGATGAAAAAACTTTTGTTTACCACCCAAGAGCCGGGCTTCTCTCTTTCGCCACCTCTTATACCGCAACCGCAAAAGCGGGGCTGAGCGATACGGAAATGCGCCTTTTAGCAGGTAAACAGTCTTTTTCTTTTCACACCGCGCCTTTGAGTTTTTCCGGTGCGCGCCAAGTGAATTTTGACCCGCAAACGGGCGAGACTGTCTATGAACTGGAGTTTTCCTTGCCGGTATCGCCGCTGCGTTTGCGCGGTTATCTTGATGTGACAGATAAAAATGGACGCGCTCTCGATTATAAGGTAGTGCGCTCCGTCGTGTCGCGGAAAGTGCGTCTGGCGGTGCGCTCCGCCGAGGACGTTTCCGCGGTGCGTCTCAAACTCGCCGCAGGGCTGCCCTCGGAGTCCGGACCTCTTGGCTTGGAAAAATCTTTGACCGTTGACCTCAGCAAGAGCGCGAAGATGGACATATTGGACTCCAATGCTGTATCCAATATTAACAACGGCGAAATCTATATTGAAACATCTGCTCCGGTGGACTTTGCCAAGGCGGAAGCCTATGTGGAGCTTTCTCCCAAAATCGCCTGCAGCTTTGAGCCGCGTGACCGCGGTTTTGCCATTACCGGCGCTTTTGCTCCCCAGGACAGAGTGACGGTTACTCTGCGTAAGGGTTTCCCCGCACTTGGCGGTAAGCCGCTGTCGGAGAAATGGAGCCGTTCTTTTATCTTCCCGGAAAAAAAGGCCGGTATCAAGCTCGCCGCCCCAGGCAGAGTCCTCTCTCCTCAATCAGGTCTGCGCCTGCCTTTGGAGACGGTGAATTTAGACAGAGTGCACATCATTGTCTGGAAACTTTATGAAAACAACATCCCCTTTGGCATGAAAAGCTCTTGGGCGGAATATCCCCTCGACCTCTCCTCAATAAAGGCTGATAAAACTTATAAGGTAAGGAGCGAACGCAATAAAACAGTTCGCAGCGCGTTGGATTTGGGGCCCCTTATCGGTGCGGAAAAGGGCGTCTTTTTAATTGTGGCGCAAAACGGTGACGAAAACGAGTGGGCAGAAGACAGGCAGGTCATTAATGTCACGGACCTTGGCGTGACCTTGAAAAAAGGGCCCGATTCGGCGCTGTTTTGGGTTAACTCAGTAAAAGAGGGTAAGCCTGTAAGCGGTGCCTCTGTGACGCTATGGAGCTGGGCCAATCAGCCCGTGGCAGAAGGCAAGACCGACCGTGACGGTGCTGTCTCGCTGAACATCAGCGGTGAAAATGACGAAGGCGTGCTGGCAACGGTGAAAAAAGACGGCGATATCGCCTTTATCAGGATGGAAAACGGCCTCTTCGCCGGGCGCAGTGAATTTGAAACCGGCGGCGAACCGTGGGTCAACAGAGGCTACACCGCCTACTGCTACCTGCCGCGCGACATCTTCCGTCCCGGAGAAAGAATTCCCTTCCGCGCCTTGCTGCGCGATGTCAATGGCGAAGCGCCAAAACCCTTCCCGGCGCAGCTTTCTGTCTACTCCCCCACCGGCAAAGTCTGGTCAAAGCAGAGCGTTAAACTGACAAAAGAGGGCGTTTTAAATGCGCTCATCACCATTCCGCCTGGCGCTCCCACCGGCGCTTGGACTGCGGCTGTGACCGCCGCACCCGGCGATATGAATAACGCCGGATTTAAAGAATTCTACGTGGAAGAATTCGTTGCGCCGCGCCTCTTTGTCGAGGCGTCTATAAAGGAAAAAAGGCTCGTGGGCAAGCAAAAGCTTAACTACGCTATCTCGGCGAAGTATGCCTTCGGCAGCCCGGCTGCGGGCCTGGCAACGGAGTCGGAACTCTCCGTCAGTGAAAAAGAGTTCACGCACAAAGACTGGAAGGGTTTCTCCTTCATTGACCTGGAAAAGGAATTCAGCCCCGGCAGCTTCTTTGTCGGTGAAGGCAAACTGAATAAAGAGGGCAAAACCTCCGGCACGGCGGAAGAGCGGGAAATTTCCGCGCCGTCGATGGCGGAAGTCTCCTTGCGCGCGGGCGTTATGGAAGAGGGCGGACGCTGGGTATATAAGACGGTAAGCGTTCCCTGGTATCCCGCTGGTGCGATGGTGGGAATTTCCATGCCGCAAGAAGCGGCGCCGGGCAAAAAAGTCCCCTTTACCGCCGCGGCCGTGACCTTTGACGGCAAAGCCGCCGCCGCTAAGGAGCTGCGCTATTCCTTCTTCAGAGTGGTGGAACGCGCTGTCACCTACGAAAACAACGACAGAAGCGGCAGCAAGGTACAGGAAGAGTTCCTTCCCAAAGGATCGGGCACGCTCACTCTCAAAAATGGCAAGGCTGCGGCTGCGGTGCTGCCAAGCGAGGGAGGCAAATACTTCCTGCGAGTTGAGGATCCGGCTACGGGAATAAAAGCATCTCATTGGCTCTACGCCTACGGCGACAACAACGAAAAAGGCTCGGTGCTGCCCGACATGGTGCGCATTACCACGGACAAGAAGAGCTACAAGGTTGGAGAGTCAGCAAAAGTCAAGGTCTTGTCACCCTTTGCAGGTAAGATTTTGCTCAATGTGGAGACCTATAAAGTGGTCAGCCGCCAAATTGTGACGATGAAGGGCAAAGAGACGGAGCTGACAGTCAAAATAACGCCGGAAATGCTGCCAAATGGCTGGATAACAGCCCAAGCTGTCAGGCCTCAGCCGAAAGACGGCGGCGAAAGCCGCGCCTACGGCGTTGTGCCGCTGATGCTCGACAACAGCGCCTCCAAACTGACAGTGGAAATTAAAAAGCCGGGCAAAATAGAGCCGGGTAAGAACAACTTCTCCTTGACAGTTAAAAACCACCGCGGCTCCGGCACAGAAGCCGATGTCACCGTGATGCTGGTTGACGAAGCGGTGCTGGGACTCACTGGCTATGAGACCCCTGATCCCTGGAAGTTCCTTACGGCGAAAAAGGCCCTCTCTGTGGAGACCTATGACCTCTACGGTGTCCTAATCGCGCCCGAATCCCACGCCACCCCGCTTTTGACTGCGGGAGGCGGAGCCGCGGACTCCATGTTTATGAAAAATTCCAGCCTAAACCCGGTACAGGCGAAGCGTTTTAAAATGCTCTCCCTGCTCAAAACGGTACGCAGCGATGCTTCGGGCAAATGTGATTTCTCCTTTGTCGTACCGGAATTCGCCGGCAAAGCACGGCTGATGGCAGTGGCGGTGACGGCTAAAGAGAGCGGCACGGCGGCGGCGGCAGTTGAAATCAACCGCGAGATGATTCTCGAACCCTCTCTGCCGCGTGTTTTAGCGCCTCAGGATAGCTTCAGCGCCCCCTGCCAAATATTCAATAAAAAGGGACGTGACGAAACTGTCTCCCTGACCGTAGAAACTTCAGGCCCGCTGAAACTGCAAAGTGAGGCTCACTACAA
>RRZT012721207.1_pt1 | contig 40530 bp, 39 predicted proteins | sample 2165551 | NCBI WGS metagenome assembly RRZT01 (sample SAMN10456910, study PRJNA506462) | wastewater metagenome | biome: wastewater; feature: sludge; material: wastewater sludge; isolation source: wastewater sludge with Escherichia coli K12::gfp cells carrying plasmid... | place: USA: Moscow, Idaho...
CACCGATGCAAACTTTCCTTGACGGAATTCCAAAATGGAAGGAAAAAGATATTGGATTGAATTTTAACTGACAGACAGTTTCATTTTTGGTTATCTTTTCAAACAGGGAGATTGTCAGATCAAATACCATCTACTACAAATAATATATTTCAAAAATCTAACATTCTTTTTTTAAACAGTCATCACAGCATTTACAAGTTAAGATAAATGTTAGATTTTGATTTACATAATATGATCCTTCTTTATAAAAGAGATTCGTTTTTAAAAAACTTTTATCTGCATTTTTTAGAATATTATCTTGATCTTTGATAATAGATATTTTTCCTTCTTTTAAAAATTTAATAACTTCTTCTGAATCTAAAATATTATAATTTGGCTTATTAATGCATGATATATAACATTTAGAGCATTTATTTTCTCCAGCATATGTATAAAAATTTAAAAGTATTATAATTATGGCAAAAATATATTTAATCAATATTTTTTTCCTTTAGAAGTTACTTTAAACATTTTTTTAGTAATCGGAAAGTTTAGATACATATCATTTTGAGTGGAATGAAAAATTTAACCTCAATGTCAAAAAATTATTTATAGTATTAACAACGGCTCCAACCGCATTCATTACAAACTATGCAATTTGATTGATGAATTAAAGAATCTTTTTGGCAGTTTGGGCAGTTTTCACCAACTAATTTACTTCCATCTTCAATATATTTTTTAAGAACTCGACTAATTGCTTTTGCAAAAGTTGTCATATCTCCTTCCGCTTTAACAAGCTGTTGGACAATAAATTTAATATCTACACGGTGCCTTAAATTTAAAGAGACAAGCCTTGTCATAGCGCTTTCTGAGCCATCATTTTTAAATGATTTTTTTATATCTAATTTAACTTCTTTAGCTTTATTTTTTAAAATTAAAAAATAATTCCCTTTTTCATTTTTAAATATTTTTCCTTTTGGATAAATAGAAGGATTAAAATTCTTATGAGAAAGACCACAGAAAACTTCATAAGGGATATCTTCAATTAATCCAATGAGGACAATCCATTTTTGACCAGATACATTTGTTTGATGAATGTCACAAATAACTTCTTGAGGTCTTTTAAAAGAAACAAGTTTACTTAAATTCTTATTGTTACTTTTATCTGTAATATGATTTAAAACACCTTCTCTACTTTTATCTCTATAGACTGTAACCGATTTAAGTTTATATTCCCAAGATTTATAATAAATTTCAAGAATATCTTCAATTGTAGCGAATTCAGAAAGGTTGTAAGTAACAGATATTCCACTATCTATATATTTATACAATTCTGACATTAATTTTATTTTATCTATTGGATGAATATTTTTTTTTGGATTTTTATTCCATGCAGCAAAAACCCATTCTTCGGATTGAATCATTTCATCAATATTTTTTTTTGTAACTTTTAACTTTTTTCTTTTTAGTTCATTTAATACACAATTATCATAAATAACATGTGTTCTGTATTCGCCAGTTACTGCCCTTTCTTTTCGTTCATAGTAGGGAGAAAAAGAGGGTTCGCAACCATTCCCCCCTGTTCCAACAACCATAGAAAGCGTTCCTGTTGGTGCAACTGAGAGACAACACACATGTCTCATGAATTCAAAATCATTTAATTTTAAATTCGTTAATTCACATAGCCTTTTAATAAAAGGGCTTTGTGTGAACCATTCTTTTTGAAATTCAGTAAAACTTCCTCTTTCTTTTCCTAGCTCAATGGATGTTCGATAAGCTGATTCTGCAAAAATACTCATTATTTTGTTTATTAATTCGATGCTTTTTTCTGAACCATAAATTATTTTATTTTTTATGAACCAATCATATAATCCTGTGAATCCTAAACCTATTCTAGTCATTTCTTTTAATTTTTGTTTTTGAATAGGATGAGGTGATCTGTTTTCTTCATATTCTGCAAGCATTACATTATCTAAAAAACGAATACCAAATGAAACTCTTTCAATTAGCCAATCTTTCCAATTTTCATGGTAAAGAGGCATATTATAAAAATTAATGGATGCTAAAACACAAGTATTATATGGGTCTAATTTTTGTTCTGAACAACCATTTGTTGAAACAATATGAAATTTTTTATTGGGATGATAATTGCTATTTGACCAATATTCACTAAAGTCCCAAAATTCAATTCCTGGTTCCCCCGTCTTCCAAGCTTGAAAAGCAATTTTTTGAAACAAATTTCTTGCATTTATTTGTTTCGTTATTTCAAGATTTGGACCAGGTGAGTCGTTATCAAATAACGTTTCTCCTATAAAAACCTCATTATTTATACGTTTCCATTTTAATTCAATATTTTTATTTTTTTCTACACATTGCATAAAATGGGAATCAATTTTTACAGAAATATTTTGTGAAGTTAGTTTAGTAATATCAGATTTGCATGAAATAAATTCTTCACTGTCAGGATGATAAATCCATAAATCGGGCTTCGTTGCTCCTCTGCGATTTTCTGCACCGATGACTTGCATGGAAGCATCATAATTTATGAGAAAACTAACTGCACCAGTGCTATATTTAGCACAATTATTTGTTTTTGCTCCTCTTGGTCTTAAACCAGAAATATCAATCCCATTTCCCTGTCCATAAGAAGCGATGCGACTCCAATTCATTAAAGAGTCTCCAAAAATATTTTCGATAGAATCTTTAACAGGAGGCTGTGTAGTGCAATTTACAAAAGAAACTTTAGTGCTTGGATTTCCTGCGGCTCTCCAAATTCCACCGGCAGGGCTAAAGTCTTTATTCGAAATAAATTGTATTGTCTTTTGTTTCATTACATCAAATTTATGTTTATCGTATTTGTTTACTTCATGAGCAACACGATAAATAGCATTTTGAAAGGTTTCTTTATAGACTATATTTTTATTAGAATCTGTTAACTCTAAGCAATATTTACTTTCAAGAATATTTTTATATAATTCAGAGATAAATTCATATTTATTATGACTCATTTTTTGCTTCTTTATTTTTAAGATACAAGAATATAAGTTCAAATTATTATATTAATATTTTTGTTTTGATTCAATCTTAAATTTTAAAAAAATAGAATAGCTAAAAGTTTGGAAAATAATAAAACTAAATTACTTGAGTTGTTTTGCCATTTTCATTAATAGCAACCATTGAAAATGTGCCACTAACAGCTAATTCTCTATTTTTTGTATACATATGTTCAATAAAAATTTGAACTTGAACTTTTAAACTTTTATTACCTACATGGGTGACAATCCCATGAATATCAGCAAATGACCCTGCTGGAATTGGTTTTTGAAAATCAGTTTTATCTAATGAAACCGTAACCATTTTTTTTCGAGAGAATCTTGTTGCTGTAATAAAAGCAACTTCATCCATCCAATTTAAAGCGGTTCCTCCAAATAATGTATTGTAATGATTTGTGGTTTCTGGAAAAACACATTTAATCATTCGTGTTTCCGATTGATTGATATTTTCTTGAAAATCTTGAGATCTGTCCATGAGTAACCCCTTGCTCGAGAGTGAATTCTTGTAGGTAATCGGGCTTTCATAAAAAAAAATAATGATAACCGTTGCGGCACAGCGCTGGATTTTCACCAGACTTCCCCTACAAGGATAGGTACAGTATCTATAAAATAAATATTATGCAAATTGGATTAATTTTTTGTTTTTAATTTTAAAATTTGATTAAATATATTTAAAGTATCAATGTCTTGAAGACATTTTAGGTTTTTAAATCGGCAATTTCCTTTTCCATGTCTTGAACATGGGCTGCAAGATAAATTCAGATATTCAGTAGATATTTTGTTATAAATTGGAACAAAACCAAATAAAGGAGAGGTTGCTCCGAATAATACACTAGCAGGAATTTTAAAGACATCTGCTCCATGGGCAGCAAAAGAGTCGTTTGTAATAATATATTTTGACTTGGAAATAATATTTAAAGTTTGATCCAATGTTGTTTTGTTTACTAAATTTATAATTCTAGTTTGTTGAGGATAATCTAAATACTCGCCAAGATATATTTCGTTTGTCAATCCACAAATAATAATATGATAATTTGTTTGGTTTATTATTTTTTGAATCAATTCTCGAAATTTTTCCTTAGGCCAAGCTTTTATAAAGCCGCTAGCTCCTGGAAATATAGTTATATAATCAAAATTATTTTTAAAAAAAGAATTGTTATTTTTTAAAATGTAGTGATTTTTATTCAATTCTGTATAAAAATTTTTATCTTTTAATATTATTTTTTTAACTAGTTTTTCTTGAGTTTCATGAATTCTATTAAATTTTAATTTTTTATCTTTTATTTTTTGTTTAAAAGAAAAATAAGATAAAATAACTAATAAAAATCGATATAAAGTCATTTTAGAAATGAAGTATTTTTTTTCAAAGTTAATATTAAGATCATTTGTAATGAATTTTAAAGCTCTCTTACTTCGAGATGTTTTTTGTAAATCAACATATAAATGTTTTTTTAATGTTTTTAAGTTATTTATATTTTCTAAAAAACTCTTTTCATCAACTTCATTTCCTTTAAAATAATATAAATTATTTTTCCCTTTTTGATGACAAATAAAAGCATCTAGTCCATTTATTCGAAGTGCTATATCTTTTGTGCTATGTGAAGTTATAAATACAGGATAGTAGCCATTTATAATTAATTTTACAATAGTATGACTTGAGATTATAACATCTCCAATTGCACTAAGCCTAGTGATAAAAATAATTCTTTCATAGGCATTACCAATAATATGTTCTTTTATATGATTCATTTTATCCATTTTTTTTCATAGCTGAAAATATAAATAAGGAAGACCATATTGCCATTGTTAAAATATAAAATATTCCTCCAATTGCAGAAATAGCGGATATAAGGGATATTTTTCCAATGATATCAGGAAAAAAAGCTTCTAAAATAATTCCAAAACCAAAAATAGGAATAGATACTAAATTCGTTAAAATAATTATTTTTATTTTTTTCTCTGATATCATATTTTTAATGTGTGGAATTGATAATCCAATTAAAATCGTTGTAATACCCATAGAATTCATATGAGCATGTGCTGAACGTAACAAGGTTCTTTGCCATATCATAAATTCAGAGGGTGTGACTGCTGTTGAGTTTAAGAGTTTTACTTGAGCACCTAAAATACTTCCGAAAATACACCAAGAGAAAATCCAAAAAAAACCAATGCCAATTAAAAATAATTTATATTTTTGCAATGAATTCACCTCATACATGTAACTTGCAATATTATCGTGCAACTAAAAACTCTAAATTGCGACAAAAATAATTTACTATGCCACAAAAGACTTTACACCTTCGTCGACAGAGGTTTAATCCTCAATTACGATCATTTAGTAGCAAAATGATTGCTCGGATGAAATCGTTTTACAACTGGTAGAGATCAATGCACCTTAGATTAGAAAACTTTGATGGTCCTTTAGATCTTCTTCTGCACTTAATTAAAGCGCAGGAGTTGAATATCTTTAATATCCCAATTTTTATTATAACGGAACAATACCTTAGTTTTTTAAGGCAGGTACCCGAGCTAGACTTCTTAACTGCCGGTGAGTATTTAGCAATGGCAGCGCAGCTGATTGAAATCAAAGCAAATTTATTAGTTCCTGTATTGCAAAATAAGTCGCATTTAGAACCAGAATCCTTAGATCAGGTTTCCGAAGAAGATCCACGTAAGGTGTTGATTGAACAATTAATGGAATTTGAAGCCTTAAAAAAGGCCTCCGAAGTTTTACAATCTCTAAATGCAACGGCACAGGATATATTTCCCTCTGGGGAGTATAAAAGAAGGGATGAAGAAATCTCAGCATTTGAACACCCTATCAAGGGAAATCCTTTTGATTTAATTATTTCTTTGGAACGTGTTTTGTTAAAGTTTTCAAATCAATCCACACCCAAAGTAATTGTTCGTGCTCAAAAAATTACTATTCAACAAAAAATGGAATTGATTAAAAAGAAATTAGAAGAATTTGATAATGTTACCTTAAAAACTCTAATAATGGATTGTTTATCTAGATATGAATTGATTGTCGTAATTATGGCTGTTCTAGAACTGTGTAAAGCAAACCATGTTAACTTGTTTCAAAGTGCTATGTTCTCGGAAGTAGAGTTAACAAAAGGGATTAAGTTTTATGAAGACACCTCTACTCTTCAAGATATTGAAGTGCAGATTTAATATATTCTCTATATGCCACACTTAATGGATATTCGGTATCATTTAGGCGGATTTCTAAACGAGCTCTTGTGATATTATCCTTAGATATTGAATTATTAATGTTATGTATTTCTTCGTCTATTAGCTCATTTAAACAAATATTGTTTTCCATGTGATTTTGTAATTTTTCTTTTAAATATTTGATATTTTCTATAGACTCATTTTTTCTTGATAATTGATAGGATAATCTTTCAATAAAAAGTATATTTTCATAATATTTATTTTCAAAATTAATCTCATTTTTATGATTGACTTGGTTTTTTATTATTAAGTTAACAAGTTTAGATAAGAAAATAGATTTATTATAAATATCATTTATATCATTATCTAAAATAGATTCTTTAATTGAAAGTAAGTTTAGTTTGAAATTTTCATCTTTAACATTTAAAAAATAAAAATAAGAATTTGAAAGAGCCTCTAATTTATTCAACAATGAATAAAATCCAAATTTAATAGAATCTTCTTGCCAGAATGTAAGTGGTGCAAATAAGTTGTCTTTGATTAAAGATAAATTAGATAACGCAATTTTTTCTACTTCAGCAAAGACATAATCTAAATTAATATCAATATTTATGTCTTTTTCTATTTGTTCTAATAATATTAAAGCTCGAGAACATTTAACGGTAGAAGAAGGTATTTGATTTATAGTATTGATCCCTTTTTTAGCATTTAATATTAAAATAGATTTAATTTCTTTGTTTAATTCTATATAAGTTTGGCTAAAATCTTTAAATAATAAATAGCTTAAATATTGTCTTGCTAGTGGTACTCCTAATGAAAAATCAAATTCTTCAATTAATTTTCTGATTAAATTTAAATTGGAATCATCTGGTTTTATGGATTTAGCATGAATGAAATCGATAAATTGGGATTCGCCCCCATCTATAAGATTGTATGACGCTTTTACAATGAAATTCAGGCAAGAAAGGTAAGGCGAGACTTTCACTGAATGATTTATTGAGTTATTTAAATTTTCACTGTTGACCACGACTAAACTTCCCGTTATAAAGCACCAACTGCGGCAAATTTTTGCGCAAGGAGTAATGCTATTGTTAAGTTGCTAATGCTACTGAACTATATTCTACTCTGAATGCTAGGTTGTGTCACTGCTTCTACAGGAACTCCACGCCTTTTGGGATGTGTGGCATAAGTAGTTATGTTTTTGAATGATTTTAGTTACTTGCGTTGTGAAACGCCCCATATAGCTAAAAAAGTTTAAAACAGGGCATACTCGCAGAGAATGAATTATAACTACAAGAATTTATTGATAAATTCTGTCTTTGTTTTGTGGAGATCTAATATGAAAACTTATTCTGCCAAAGCTTCTGAAATTCAGAAGAAATGGTTTATTGTTGATGCTGAAGGTAAAACTCTTGGACGTTTAGCAACTCAAATTGCTTATGTTCTGCGCGGCAAGCACAAGCCAACTTTCACGCCTCATATGGACATGGGTGATAACGTTATTGTTATTAATGCTGAGAAAGTAGTTCTTTCTTCAAATAAAGAGCTTACTAAGCTTTACCACCGTCACACAGGCTTTTTTGGCGGTCTTAAAACCCAAACTGCTGCTGAAATTCGCGCTTCTCAACCAGAGCGTTTATTAGAGCTAGCTGTTAAGGGAATGCTTCCACACAATCGTTTGGGTAATGAGTGCTACCGTCACCTTAAAGTATATGCTGGCGCTGAGCATCCACATACTGCTCAAAATCCGGAAGCATTACCAGAGCGTACACTTAAAAACTAATAAGCGATTTAAATGAGGGAGCCTAAAATGGCAGTTAAATATGTATCTGGCGTAGGTAAACGTAAAACATCTATCGCTCGTGTTTATTTGGTAAGAGATGGCAAAGGTGCTATCACAATCAATCACCGCACTCTTGAAGATTATTTCAAGCGTCCAACTTCACGCATGGTTGTTGAGCAACCTTTAAATCTTACTCAAACTTTAGGTAAGGTTGATATCCGCGTTACTGTTGTTGGTGGTGGTCTTTCTGGTCAAGCGGGAGCAATCCGTCATGGTATTACTCATGCGCTTCTTAACATGAACCCAGAATTCCGTTCTATTCTTAAGGCTTCTAGTCTTATTACTCGTGATGCGCGCATCAAAGAGCGTAAAAAATATGGTTTACGTTCTGCTCGTGCTCGTTTCCAATTCTCCAAGCGTTAAGAGCGTTTCGAGAGTTATTCAACTCTCTACAAACCCCCTTGCAGGTATATTCTTGCAAGGGGGTTTGTTGTTTTATAGGAAATGAAAATGGCATCTTTATAAAATAAAAGTAATAAAAATGGGAAGCTTTATTTTATATAATCATAAGAAATTATAGAAAGTTTTAAAAAATAATTAAATTACTCAGTAAAGAGTAAATAAACTTTAATTAAAAGGTAATAGGATTTTACCAAATGAAATTAAAAAAAAATATATTTATACCAATATTTTTAATCTTAACATTAGCTACAATTTGTTCTTTCTATTTTAGAGTTTAAAGAATTTCTTGATGAGGATGAGTTGTCTCCTGAATATACATATGATGATAATTATATAGATGACAAATCAGAAATCAGAGAAAAGAAATTTATAATAAAATACGATATAAAATTGAAAAAATATATTCGTCCAGAAAGAATTCCAGAATCAATAATTTAAAAATATTTTTGTTATTAAATAGTAATAAGGAACTTACTTATAATGGATACTAAAAAAAAGATAATACTTTCTTCATTTGTACTAGTAATTTTTATTGGGGTGTTTTTTTCAATATACAAAACAAACTTTAGCAAAAATTTTTCCAATAAAGTGTCTCAAGATATAGAAAAAAAGAATGCTAAAATAGAGAAGAAAAAATTTGTAAAAGAAAATGAAATTATTTCGGAATTTAGTGACATAAAAAATGTAATGAAAAATGTATCTATTATTCATTTGGAGAATATTTTGTTTGAGAATAGAACACTTTTATTTGTACCTGAGTATAATTGTTATCTTAAGAAAATTAAAATATCAAATAAGGAAGAAGGTGACTTCTGTCTTAATATACACAATGTTTATGAAAATAAAGAAAACAAAAAAACATTTGTTTATGTATCAATTACAGGGATTCCACTTGATGAAAATTTAAAACAATATATCTCCTATGGTTCATATGGTGTTCTTAAATTATTTAAATTTAAATATGAGAATAAAAATTATAATTTAATATCTGAAAGTGATTATATCTTAGGAGGAAATAGTGGGAATGCTCCTAGTCATGTTAAAACTTTTGAATTTAATAAAAAGAAACAAAGAGGGTGGGTATTAAATTATGGATGGATGATTAGTGGTATAATAGAATCAGAATTAAATATATATTTACCAAAAGATAATAAAATTTATGATGTTTTTGAAATGCAATTAGAATATAATAATGGAGGTGTTTGTAGCCCAGATGAAAAGACGGAACAAGAATGTATTTTGTATGATAAAAAAGCGGATGTTAAGTTAATTAAAAATAATAATAAATATTACTCTATAGATATTAATTTAACAGAAGAAGTAAATAGAAATAATAAAATTAAAAATAATAAGAAAAAAGTACTTATTCATTTTAATGAAATTTATAATAAATATATCATAAACCCAGATGAATTAGAATTTAAAAATAAAGATGTTTAGTTAATTCTAATGTAAGACTCATTATTTAGCCTTACATTAGACTATTTTGATAATATTTTAGCAATTTCAGTTACAAGTTGAACACCATATCCAGCGCTTTGTTTTTTAGGATAACCAATAGATTGATTATCATTTGCAACACCAGCGATATCTATGTGAACAAAGGGAATATCATTTACAAACTCATTTAAAAATGCGGCAGCAACCATACTGCCAGCAGAGCCTCTTGTGTTACCTATGTTGGCTAGGTCAGAAATGGAGCCTTTTGTATCATCGGCAACTTCATCCCAAATTGGGAGAGGGTATGCTCTTTCACCAGTAGCGTCTGAGGCTTCCATAACAATTTTTTCTAACTCCTTGTCAAAAGCAAAGATTCCTGCACCAATGTGGCCAAAAGTCGTAATCATGGCTCCAGTTAAAGTTGAAAACTCAACGATATAATCAGGTTTTAAATCTTTTGCAGCATAATGAAGTGCATCACTTAATACAATGCGTCCTTCTGCATCTGTATTTAAAACTTCAATTGTTTTTCCTGAGTAGGATGTTAAAACATCACCAACACGATAAGCATGTGCATCAATCATATTTTCGCAAAGAGCTCCTATTGCAAAAACGCGGACAGGCAATTGAAGTTTTGCAATTGCTAAAATAGAACTTAAAGTAACAGCCGAGCCTGACATGTCATATTTCATAGATTCTTGAGATGTTGAAGGTGTCTTTATGGAAAAACCACCTGTATCAACAGTCAAACCTTTTCCTACAAATGCAATTGTTTTTTTATAATTTTTTGGCGTGTATTCTACCACAACAAATTGAGGTTCTTGGGCACTTCCACCTGCAACAGCAAGCATAGCATGAAACCCTTTTTCACGAAGCTTTTGAGCTCCCCATACTTCAACTTGGAGACCTGCTTTTTTTGCTTTTTCCATTATATGTTCTGAGACATATTTAGGTGTTCCAATATTTGGAGGAGCGTCTTGGAGAAGGCGGCAAATATTAATGGATTCTTCAATATATTTAGCTTGGTTTAAAGCTTCTTTGCATCCAGAAATAGAGTTAATAAAATGAAGCTGAATCGGTTTTTCGTTTTCTTGAATCGTTTCAGGTTTCATATTTGAATTTGGATATTTATACATACCCATATTAAATCCAAGGCTGCTTTGAACAATTTGTTCCTTTGTTGATATTAATGAGGAGTAAGAATAAAAAGCAACAGTTTGAGATTTTGCTGATAAAGATATTTCAGCAGATTTTATTCCTATTTGGCGAGCTCGAGCTGCAGTATAATTTTGTTTTTTTCCTGCTCCAAGTAATAAAACTCTTTTTGCAATTTTTTGAATATTTGCAATTGAACATGAGTTTTGTAGCCATTTTCCTTCAAAATCACCAAATGAAATTAGACTTGAAATTGTGCCACCAAACTCGGAATCTAATTTTTGAAGCTCGGCTGATTTTATATTTCCCTTTTCTATGTCTACTTCATCTATTATAATGATAGCGAGATCTGCATTTAGATTTGCACCTGAATTATGATGGCTTATATGAAGTGGTTTTAGTTGGGGTAGTAACATAAAATTTCCTTTTAAAATAAAGTAGTTGTAGTTATTTCAGAACGCTATAATGCGACAAATATTGTAAATAAGCAAGGAATCTAAATGAGAATTTTCTCCTTTAATTTTTGGTTTTTTCTCCTGCCTTTATGGTGCTTTTTAATATTTATATTGTGGTTTATACCATGGGTCTTTTTATTATATTCTGGATTATTAATCTATTTTCCTTACAAAGATGATGGGGTCACTAGATATTTAAGAATTACGGGACCAATTACAAGTATTTTTTCGACTTCTTGGACACCAAAAAGAGATATTCCAAATTCTTGTAAAGCGGCGTTGGTAGCCTCAGAAGATGCTCGTTTTTATCAACATAATGGCGTTGATTTTGAAAGCCTTAAAAAGATATTAAATGAGAACAAAAAAAGCTTAAAAACAAAACGAGGAGGCAGCACAATAACTCAACAACTTGTTAAAAATGCTTTTTTATCTCGAAATAGGAGCTATGTAAGAAAAACAAGGGAAGTTATTGGGGCGCTTTTGTTAGATGCTGTTATGTCGAAAGAAAATCAAATTGAATGGTATTTAAATATAGTAGAATTTGGGCCGAATACTTATGGGTTAGAAGAGGCTTCAAGACGATATTTTAAAGTGGATTCAAAAAAATTATCTCCTTCACAATGTGTTGCATTAATAGCAATTTTACCTTCTCCTAAAAAGTGGAATCAAAGTTTAGAAAAAAAAAGATTAACTCAATTCTTTATTCAAAGGTATAAAAAAATTTATTTTAATATTTTGGAAATGCAAATTGCATCGAGGAAAGAAAAACAATTAATTCAAAATATGGATTTTGGTTTTGTTCCACGATCGCAAATTACGCAGCAGGTTCCTAAGCCTGAAATTATTATTGAGCCAAAAGAAATTCAAGGGGACGCTTCTAATGAAAGTATTGACGATCAAGACAATAATGATGATATAAATAATGAATAAGGAGTGTTATATTTTAAAAACAATCTCTGAATGTTCAGGCATTTGGCATGTTTTGCTTGACCAGCTTTCTAAGCTTATGTATGTAGTGAATCGTTTGTTGATTGAGTATTTATGCTAAAATATTGTCCTTGCCTCATGCGTTCCGGCTATGGCTTCTTATAAGAGGAATCAAAATGAAAACAGGTTATTTAAAGTTCATCTTACGTACTTTTTCACTGCTATCAGTAATTCCCGCTGTTAACTTATATGCTGTAGCTCCAGGGCAAGAAGAAGCAAAAAAAGAAGATTTAAGTTTACAAAGAGTTAAAAATGAAAAATCATTAAAAGTTTGTTCTGATGCCGGATTTTTGCCATTTGAAATGAAAACACAAAAAGGCGAATGGATGGGTTTTGATATTGATATGATGAAAGAATTTTCTAAATCATTATCCGTTGAATTAAAAATGGTTCAAATTAGTTTTGATGGGATTATTCCTGCATTAATATCTGGAAAATGCGATATGATTGCAGCCGGAATGACTGTTACTCCTGAAAGAAAAGTAATGGTTTTATTTAGTGATTCTACTTTCACAAGTGGTTTAAGTATTGCTGTAAAAAATAATGAAAAAAATAAATTGGAATTTAAAGATCTTTCTTCATTAGATAAAAAAGGCCTTAAAATTGCTGTAAAAACTGGTTATACAAGCGATATTTATTTATCTAAAACTTTAAAAAATGCGCAAATCCTAAAATTTGATCAAGACTCAGATTTAGTTCTTGCTGTTATGCAAGGAAGAGCAAATGCTTTTGTTTCCGATTCCACTTATGTCGATCTAATGGATAAAGGAAATAAAAATAAATTTATTATTTTACCTACAAAAATTATATCTGACAGTTTTTCAGTTGCAGGAAGAAAAGACGATTATGAATTAATGAAAAGTTTTAATGTCTTTTTAAAGCAATGGAGAGAAAATGGTGGTTATAATAAATCTAAAAAGTTTTATTTTGAAGATCAGGTTTGGAGATCTCAAGTAGCAAATTAATTAAATATTTTTTAATTCGGAATGAATAATATTTTTTTGATCCAAATAAACTTTATGAATAAATAAAGAATTTATAGGTTCATTTTTTCTTTCTCCAAAATAATAAATATATTTTTGTGACCAATGATGCCACTCTCTTTCAGATCCTTTCCAATATGAAAATTTATTTATACTAGTTTCTAATAATTTTTCTAATAATTGAAAATTTTTTATATCTTTATTCGTAATAAAAATGGGAGTAGGAAATTTTTTTGAACCCAAATATGGATCCGAAATAATTCTTACCTTATCTAATTTCTGGGTAGAAATTTTATTACAGACATTTGCTTCTAAAATAATATCAATTCTGTCTCTAAATCTTGATCCTCTTGCAGATATTCTTCCAAGGCTTATCGTAATTCCTTCTAAATTAGAATAATGTGAATTGCTGTCATGAAAGAACAAAAATGCTTGTATTTTTCTATCATTTAATAAATCTCTAACAAAATCTTCATTATTTTCATCAAAAATATTTATGTTTTGTAATAAAAATTGGCTAACTAATTTATAAATATCTTCATCCTCAAATGGGTACCATCTAAAGCTTTTAAAAATGGTTAAATTTTCTTTATTCCATGGACGCGACCAACCATACTTATGACTCATTCTATATTTTTCAAAAACATTCATAACTTTACAGAGTATTGAATTTGGGAAGCTTTTAAAAGTAAGTAGTTGATAAATAGATTTATAATCTGAATCTGATTTAATTTCATTTTCAAAATCCTGCATTTAGAAACCTCAGTATATTAGCAATAAATTCTATTTTATGATTTCATATTCAATTGATAAAGTGTCAGCACTTTGTCATTTTAATTATTATTAGAGTGGAGTTATAAATTTTGAATCTTAAAAAAATAAACACTGCAAATAATTTTAGACCTGCATGGTGGGCAAAAAATAAACATATTCAAACATTATTTCCTGTTTTTTTTCCAAAAAAATTAAAGCTTCCTCTTTATCGTGAAAATATAACATTACCTGATGGTGATTTTATTCAAGTTGATTGGACAATAAATAAATTAGAAAAAAAGCCTCTTTTAATTTTATTACATGGTCTTGAAGGATCTTCTTCTTCGCCTTATATTCAACGATTAATGAAAAAAGCACAGGAATGTAATTATAGAGCAGTTTGTATGCATTTTAGAGGTTGTGCTGGATTACCTAATAAATATGAACGAGCTTATCATGCGGGTGATACAGAAGACTTAAATTATTTTATTCATCATATTAAAAATAAATGGAATATTACGGAGAATATTTTTATTGCAGGATTTTCTTTAGGAGGAAGCGTATTATTAAAATGGCTTGATGAAAATCCTGAAAATAATTTAATAAAATCGGCAGCTGCAACTTCTGTTCCTTTTGAACTTGCAACTACTGCAGATACAATGAATAAAGGTTTTTCAAGAATATATCAGTGGTGGTTATTAAAATCTCTAAAAGATAGTTTTATTAAAAAAAGTAACACCATAGGGGTTTGTATTGATGAAAGCGCAATTAAAAGTTTAAAGAATTTTTGGGAATTTGATGATAAAGTTACAGCTAAAATTCATGGATTTAAAAATGTAAATGATTATTATGCAAAATCAAGTCCTCGACAATTTTTATCTAAAATTAAAACTCCAACTTTAATTATTCATTCAAAAGATGATCCTTTTATGACTCCTACATGTATTCCTAATATGAATGAGCTATCAAATTCAATTACATTTGAATTAACTGAAAAGGGTGGGCATGTCGGATTTGTATCAGGATCTATCCCTTTTTTTCCCAATTATTGGCTTGAAGATCGAATTTTAAATTATTTTAATGAATATCTAAGATAAAAATTAATATGTAATTTATATTTTATAATAAGAAGAAAAGAATAAATATTAAAATTAAAGTTGAATTCAATTTTGAAATAAATCAAGATTATTTATCTATTAAAATATTTTTATAGAATATTTTTAATAATTTTAGAATATTAACCTAATAAAAAAAACGTATAGAATACGTGCTTGCTTTTTTATGTCTAGTGATATACTTATATAGAGATGTATATCACCTAAGAGGAGAATGCCTAAAAATGAGGCTTCAAGTTAATCCACATTCCTCAACGCCGCTTTATGCTCAGATAGTTGAACAGATGAGAAATCAAATATTATCTGGTAGCATTATTGCAGGCACTCCTTTACCTTCTGTCCGTGAAATTTCTGAAATGATAGAAGTGAATTCTTTGACTATTCAAAAAGCTCTTAAAATTTTGGAAGTTGAAAAGTTTATTGTCATTCGAAGAGGAGTGGGAGCTTTTGTGTCGGAAGGAATTATTTCTTTAACTCAAATACAAAAAGAAGATTTAATTAAAACAGGTTTAAGTAACGTAGTAAGTCATGCCAAAGAGCTTGGAATTGAAAAAGATAGATTCGGCATCCTTGTGGAAGAATGTTGGAGTGTACAATAAAAATGATTGAAGTAAATGATTTAGTCCTTTATGGAAAAAATGGAGCTATTAGATTAAAAATTCCAGAATTGAAATTTCATTCTCCAGGAATTACGGCGTTAGTTGGTCATAATGGAGCTGGAAAATCTTCATTATTAAAATTGGCTGCAGGGCTTGAAAAATCAAGCATTGGCTCCATTTTTTATGATCAAAAAGATGTTTTTATACACTATGAAGATCTCAAAGAAAAAATTCATTTGCTTTCTTGGGGGTTAGAATTATATCGAAATTTGACTGCAAAAGATCATTTAGACTTATTCCGTTCCATTTGTAAAAATTGGAATAAAGAAATTGAACTAGAATTATTAAAAGACTTATCTATTCCTACACATAAAAAAGTAGAAAAAATGTCTCGCGGTGAACAAGTTCGATTAAGAATATTATTAAGTTTACCGCGAAGTCCAAAAGTCATTTTATTAGATGAAGTAACAAATGATCTAGATACAGATTCAAGAAGAGCTATTTTTAAGAAATTAGATTCTTATTCTTTTGATACAGGGGCTCAAGTTGTTGTTGCTACGAATATGATAGAGGATATTGAACGTTATGCAAGTGACATTATTCTTTTGAAAAAAGGCGAAGTTATCTTGCAAAGTTCACTTGATAGCATAAAGGAACAGCATAATACTAGCTTTGAAGAAATTGTTCGAATTTATGAGAGGAAGGGGTCTGTTTTGTGAGATCCATATTTGCTTTTTTGTTTAAACAATACTGGTCATATATATTCATTTGTATTTTAGGAACCTGCTTAGGTATTTATTATGGTGGTTTTTGGTCTTTCCTTCCATTTTTATTTCTTATTTTGTTTTTTTACGAATGGAATATTGCTCCACGTAAAGAAAAAACCTGGTATTTTTTTGATTCTTTGCCCTTATCGTTTTCTGGAAGGTATTTATTAAGAGTCATAATACCTTTTTTATTTAGTATATTAATTATATTCTTATTAACATTTTTTAAGAAAAATCATACTTATGATTTTATAAATAGCATTGCAGATGCAATTAGAATTTCTTCTATTTTTGCATTAAGTTCCATTATTGCAGTTAGCTTGTCAGGTTTTTTTGGTTGGATAATTCTTCTTTATTTAATTTCTTATTTAATTTCTTCTTTTACATTTTATGAAATAGCAGTTACTATAATCTGTTTATCTTTATGTTATTATTATTTATCATCAAAAAGATCTTCTAAATTAAAAACGGTATTAATACCTTTTATTTGCAGCTTTTTAATCATTGGTGTTGGAAGTGTTTTTAAACTAAAAATATTTGAATTTTCATTAAATATTCCAATATACAGTTTACAATTAAATGTAGCAGAAAATTTACTTGAAGAAAAAGCTTTTATTGGAAAAAACTTTGTTGTTGATTGGTCATTAGGTGGCAATGATTTATCAAATTCACCTTTAAAAGTTTTTATTCCAACAAAATATGATGATAAACTTCTTGAGAAAATGGAAACTATTTTTTTAAAAGAAGATAATTGTTCTTTGAATTGTCATAAATTAGCAGACTTAGTATCCAATTTTCCTAAAAATTGGAATCAAGATCGAATTCAGCAATATATAAACTCAAATCGTGAGTCCGAGCAAATTTATGCTTTGGAAATTTTAGACGGAGCAATTCAACCCTTATTTTTTAATCGAGTTGTCTTTCTTGCCAGAAGCGGAAATGAAGAAGTTAGTACTCTTGCTATTTCTTTAATTAGAAAATGGGGTGATATCAATACATTTCAGATACCACAAAACTCTATTTTTTAAAAAAATTAAAATAATCAAATTATAAATAAACAAAAAAATGGTATTGAGTTAATTTATAAATAAACATATTATATGATATCTCTAAATTTAGATTATATCATTTTAATAGGAAGTATTAATGAATTCAATATTTTTAATATGTATCCTTATTTTTTTAAATATAAAGGTATATGCTGAAAGTATTGCTTTAAATGTATGCGCTGATGATAACGAACAATTTCCATTTATAATAATAGAAAAAGGATCAATTAAAGGCATTGAATTTGATATTTTAAATATGGTGATTCATAACTTGAAAGGGAAGTTAAACATTAATTTAAAATTTGAAATAATGCCCTGGAGTCGTTGTATTCAAATGGTTCAAAAAGGACAAATGGATGCTGCAATGAATGCTTCTTATAATGATGAAAGATCACTTTTTTTAGATTACCCACCAAACTCAGGGCCATTAGAACCAAAACCTTGTTCTTCAGATTATAAATTAGCATGTTCAGGATATATTGTTATTACACTTAAAACCAACAAATTTGAATACGATGGAAAGCCTTTAGAACTTCCTCGACCTGTAAGAGTGTCTCGAGGATATTCTGTTGTTCCTGAGCTTGAAAAAATTTTCCATAATGATGATTTGGAAATTAGTAAAAGTGATTTGATTAATGTTAAAAAATTAATAAGGGATAAGGAAGGAAGTCTTGTTGCTTATATTGCTTTCAAAAGTGAATTAAATAGAAATAAAGAAATTTTAAAAAAAGTTAAAATTCATAATAAAAGTTACGTAATGAAGTCTTACTATATTCCATTTTCAAAAAAATCAATTTTTACAAATGAACAAAAAATACTTTTTTGGAACGAAATAAAAAAAATAACTACGAATAAAAAAATTATGGATAAAATTAATTCCAAATATTAAATTTTTTAAATTTAGATTTTGATAAATAGTTAAATGAAATTATTAAAAAATATGAATTATAGTGAATTGATCCTATTTTTATTTTTATGCTAATATAATTTTGGATAAATTAAACAAATAATTTTTAAAGGTGTTTCTATGGAAATGATAGAAGATCATACTGAAAAAGTAAAAGAGCATATAAATCACGAAATTTTGCATAAATCTAACGAAAAAAATATTATGCTTTATGCAATAACTTCTGCTTTTTATGCTATTTTTGCTGCTACCGCTGCTTTACTAGCAGGTTATCATTCTAATGAAGCAATGATTGAACAAATTAAAGCTTCAGATCAATGGTCTTATTACCAAGCAAAAAGTATAAAAATGAATATTGCTGAATCTAAAGTTGATTTGCAGAAATCTTTAAAAGTAAAACCAGATAAAAATTCATTAAGTAAAATTGAAAATTATAAATTAGAAATCGCACAAATATCTGAAAAAGCAAAAGAAAAAGAAATTGCTTCTGAAGTGCATTTAAAAAAGCACATTTCTTATTCAAGAGCTGTTACATTATTTCAAATAGCAATTGGAATGACAGCTTTTGCAATCCTAATTAAAAAAAGAAGTTTTTGGTATTTAAGTATGGTTTTTGCTATTATTGGAATAATTTTTCTTAGTATTGGCTTAATAAATATATAGTCTTTTATATAAGCATAGCAAAATATAAGGAACAATATGCTAAAAGTAGCAACAGCTCAATTCAATGCTATTGCAGGAAATTTTGGACACAACTTAAAAATTATTGTTTCTTTATTAGAAGAGGCTGCACAAAAACAAGTAAGGCTTGTTTTGTTTCCCGAGCTCTCAATAACTGGCTATGATTTAATTTTGGTTGAAGAAGGAAGATGTTCTATAAATGAAAAAGGTGATGGGCTTGCTTACTTGTTAAATGCTTGTCGTCGACTTAAAATATACGCGGTATTAGGCGTTTGCATACAACGAGAAGATGGTATCTCTAATAGTGCTCTAATTATTAATGACGTTGGAGAAATTATTGGAATTTATGATAAGCATTATTTAGATAGTTCTGAAAAAGAAATATTTTTATTAGGAAAACAGGGCTTTATATTTAAAATTGATAATTGGATTTTTTCAGTAGCCATAAGTTATGATTCTTATTATCCAGAACACGCAAAAGAAATGACTTTTGCAGGAGCTCAAGTTTATTTAATTTTGGGAGCTTTTATCAAAGGTGGATATATGAAAGTAGAATCAAATTATTTTTCTGAAAGAGCTATTGAAAATAAAATTTATATATTGATTTCTAATTATATTGGAGCTCATTCTGGAATGTCTTTTTCTGGAGATAGTTCCATATTTGCACCAGATGGTCGACTTATGGTTTCTGGTAATGAAACAATGGGAATATATTTAGCCGAATTAAAAGATTTGGATTCTATCCAAGATGAGAATACAATTTTGATTTCAACAGAAAATATTTCAACCGATGTCATTAGTGATTCTTAATCAAAAATTGTGTTTTCCATGTTCTTTGACAATGGCAAGTTAGAAATCAAATTCTTATTTTTCATATTTATGATAACTTCTTCAATTTTTCCTCTACCGTCACCTTTAGAATTAATCATTCTTTTTACTTTAATTTTATGAATATCCCAGTCTTTATATAAATCAATTATTTTTGGTGAATTTGAATTTGATATTATGACAGTGACTCCTTTTTCAACAGCTCTTTTGCAAGAATGAAATAATCTTTCTTGATCCAAAAATGAAAAACCCCCACTGTTGTAGGAATTAAATGAAGAGGAAGCAGTAAGGGGTTCATAGGGGGGATCACAATAAATAAAATCTCCATATTCGGCACTATCAATAATGTTTTCAAAATCAGAATTTGTTAAAATAGATTTTTTTAATCGAGCTGATACTTCGATAAAATTTTTTTTATCGTATAAAGATGGACATTTTTCTCTTTTACCGAAAGGGACATTGAAGTGACCTTTAGAATTTAACCTGTAAAGCCCATTAAATCCTGTTTTATTCAAAAAAAGAGTTCTTGCTGCTCTTTCTAAATCTGTTTCAGGGATATGTTTTCGAAGATCATAGTAAAATTCTTCAGAGTATTTTATTTCTAATTTGTCTAACTCTTGCATTAATTCATTAGGATTATTTCGTATTGATTTATATAATGTATATATATCTTTATTCATATCGTTAATAACGGCGTTTGTAAAATTTTTATTTAAAGAAAGAAAAACAGCTCCACCACCTAAAAACGGTTCAAAATATCGATTGAATTTTTTTGGAAAAAAATCAAATAATTCAAGAAGGATACTTGATTTTCCTCCAGCCCATTTTAATATTGGTTTTGCTTTATTATCATAATTAAAATGCAACATAAATGATTACCTTTCATTCCTAAAACCCAAAATAGGACTTAATTATAATTAAAATAAATTAATAGACAAAAGTCAAATGCATATATATTGATCAAAAAATAATTTAAAATTGAAGCGCATTAAATTTATTGTCATTTTAATATTTTTATAATAAAATAACAATGCTAATATAAAAATTAGCGATAATTTTATATTCTTCATTTTCTGGAAAATTTAAATGAAAAAAATTTTATTTGCTGCAGTTTTTTTTAGTTCTGGTAATAGTTATGGTCAAAATGACATTCCTACAGAAACACCTTTTATTCAAAAATCTGAAATATTAAATTTAGAAAAATTCGAAAATAATTTAAGAGATAATTATGTTTTAAAAGATCAAATGTCTAAAAAATATTCTATATATGATGAAATGAAAAAATTTAAAATTCCAGGAATTAGTATTGCAGCGATTCATAACGGGAAAATAGCTTGGATAAAATCATATGGTTACAAAGACTCTCAGACAAAAGAAAAGCTTTATACTCATGATCTTATGCAAGCAGCTTCAATTAGTAAACCTTTTGCTGTTTTAGGTGGATTGATTTTAGCAAGTGAAAATAAATTTAATTTAGATAGCGATATAAATAAATATTTAGTTGGTTGGAAAATATCTTTAAATAAATATACAAAAATTACTCCTGTGACAGCAAGAATGCTTATGTCACATACGGCAGGAATAAATGTGCACGGGTTTCCTGGAATTGAAAGATCTGTTAAACCTTTTCCAACTATTATAGATGTTTTAAATGGAAAAAAACCATTTATTGAAACGGATGCTATAGATGTCATTAATACCCCTGGAAAATCTTTTTCTTATTCTGGGGGAGGTACAAGTATTTTACAATTAGCAATGGAAAGTATTGTTAGAGAAAATTTTGCATCTTGGATGGACAGCAATATTTTAAAAAAATTAAACATGAATTCAAGCTCATTTCAACAACCTTTATTGGAAAATAATGATCCCCTTGTAAGTAGTGCACACAACAAAGATGGTGTTCCATATCCTTCTAAATATCACAATTATCCAGAAATTGCGGCGGCTGGTTTATGGACGAATCCTAGTGACTTAGCAAACTCATTGATACATTTGATGGGTATCTATTATGGAGATTCAAATATATTAAGTTTAGATAAAAATTTAACTAAACAAATATTTATTGCCCAAGAACCTTCTCAATATGGCCTTGGATTTGAAATTATAAAAAACAAAAAAGTTTTATCCTTTGGGCATGGTGGTAGTAATGATGGTTTTAATTCAATAATGTATGCATTTGTGAATAATTCAAATAAAAATAATGAAAAAAAGCTTATGGATGGTCTTATTGTAATGACAAATTCTGATAATGGGATGTATATAAATGATAAGTTAATTCATAGTTTTAATGATGTATATAATATTGGTTTTAATAATAAGAAAATAATAAAACCTATAAAAGAAAACAATAATTTGAATAAATATTCTCTAAAGTTTAAATTTATGGATGAAGATGAATGGAATACAATAAAATTTGAGAAAAATTCTTTATATTTATATTTGGAAAATAATTCTTTTTCTGAAAGATTGTATCCTGTTGGAAAAGATGAATTTATGACATTGCAAGGAATAAAAATTAAATATCAATGGAACAATTCAAAACCATCTATAAAGTTTTATTTATCTAATAATTATGAATTGCAAACTGCAGTTCTATAAAAATTGATATTTTATTTTGAATATCTGAAAGTAAAATCCTCTTTCAAAATCTTTCAAATGTAAATTTTTGAATATGTGCTATAATATAAAGCATCAATAAGTGTCATTTATTTTAATTCTTCTTGATATTCATATTATATAATTTTTAAATTTAACTATATATAAATAAAAAACTATAAAATTAAATATTGTAAACTTATTTTTATTTGTAAATAATAATAAAAATTAAATATATTAAAATCTTGTAATTAATAAAAATAATTCATTTTTTTTAATTAAAAATTCTAATTTAAATATTAAATATTTCCATTGATTAATTATTTAATATATGTATTTTTATTGTGTAAGGAGGATAAGTTATCTTATGGAAATGAAAACAATTGAAACCTTGAGCGTTTACTTTTTAGGTACTTCCTTTGATGCCATAGATGCTTTAAATACTGGAGAAATTAGGGGATATAAAGAATTATTAACACATTTATATCTTTTAAATAGTGCAGATTATTACGAGTTAAATACTGCAGATCCTAACAGAAGTAGAAATAATATAAATGAATTAAAAAAAAATTCACAAAACTCATTTCTTACAAAGAAGTATAATCCTAAATCAGTTCACATTAAAATATTAGTAAAAGGAATTGGTAGTAATACGAAAGAAATAACAAATGGGAATATTTCACAACCTTCTTTTTTAAATAAAATTAAGCAAGTGACTGGCACTTCTGGTTTCTCAATTTCTGATAAATTAAAGCAAGCATTTGGTATCGGCTTTTCATCCAGGGTTTCAAGAACAGTCGAGGCGGTTCAAAATATTATTGCTGAAAATGGTGGTAATAATTGCAAAATAAAAAATTTGAATTTATTTGGGTTTAGTCGAGGAGGCATAACTGCAATTTTAGTTGCTAATGAATTAGCGAATATTAAAAACATAGAATCAATTCAAATTTTTGCACTTGATCCTGTATTTGGAAAAAGAACGACATTTAGACTAGTAGATTCTGATAAAATCAAATCATTTATTGGTATTTACGCAGCAAAAGAACAATCAACTTTTTTTGATGCATCAATACCCTTTACTTCAAAGAGTTTTCTAGAAAGCAATAAATGTTACGCCTTCTTTTTGCCTTGTTTACATGAAACTTTGATTGGTAATATTCATCAATTTAACGCCAGAAGTCTTTCAGAACCACTTTTGAAAACAAATGAGTTAAAGATTATTTTTGATTTTGTTTTAAAATTATCTTTGTTATTTTCAAATTTATGGGGTGTTCCTTATCAAACTGTTCATGAGTCAAAATATGAATTGGAATTAGTAAAATTAAGTAATATGATATTAGAAATATGTCATGATGAAGTTCTTTATTCTAAAATAAAAAAAATAGCTCCTTTTTCTCAATTTGTGCCAAATCCTTATGGTATTATTCATAAAAAATATATTTTTTCAGATGGCCATCATTTGAATATAAAACAAATATTAAATCAAAAATTTTTTAATATACCAAAGTCAACTCAGAGTATAGATAAAGAAAATATAATTTTTTTAATGAAAAGTATAAATATTGAAATATTAAATAAAATAGAAAATTACCTTTTAAAAAATAATTTACATCAAAAAATTAAAGTTCCAAATTATTGTTAATTTAACAATTGAATATATTATTTTATTTTTTTTTGTTTCTTAAGAGAATTTGAATTCTTGACTATTATTAAAAAAAGTAAGATACAAAAAGAGTTATTGTTTTTTATTTTAAAAGAGAAATAAATAAATTCTTTTTTGTTTCTAAAAAAATAAGGAGTTAGAAGATGAAAAAAATATTTTTCTTAACATCACTGATATCCCTTCCCTTTTCTTTCAGTGTATATGCTTTTGATTTACCAAGCTATTTAAATTCTAGGCTCTCAAATAATTTTAACGATTTGAAAACAAACATGTCTTCTGGTTGTAGAATTCGTAACTTTTTTGACGGGAATAAGTGCACCGTTTTTTGGACACAATTTAATGAGTATCTCATTCAAAGAGGTGAAGTTTCTAATATTCCATTTAATGATAAAGCAGGTCATGCTGTAATTCCAATATCTTGCCAAATTGTTAGACATAAATTGGATTGGGTAACAAATCCAGATTCTACGGATAAAAACTTTAAAGTAGGAGATGAGCTTTATTCTGCAAGTTATAATGTAAAATTTAGTTGGTTTATTCAAAGTAATCCATTTTCCTCTAAAGAAAACTTTTTTATATATAATAATGAAATAAGTTCAGAATATACTTCTGGAAGTAGAGATAATAATGAAATCGCAAATGAATACTGTACAAAGAGTATTGCAAATGCAATTCGTTCTTTAAATGGTTCTTCTATTAATTAGATATGAATTAAACTTAGTAATACAAACTTTTATTTATTAAATAAAAATTTTTAAAAGTTTCTTTTTTTGTTGGTAAGAAAAATGATAAATTTAAAATCGTTAACTTTTGTATTGTTGACTGCGAGTGCTTTTTACGGATGTAAACCTTCTGAAAAAAAATCAGACTCAAAAAAACAAGAAGAATCTTCTAAAAATATTCAGGATACTCCAGTTTCAAATATTGTTGATTATTTGACTCCACAAATTTCAAATAGCTTTAAGGCTACTAAAACAAATATAAATTCTAGTTGTTTAGAAAGAAATCCAGTAAATAATAATTGTGTTTTGTTTAATACTGAATTTAATGAATATGAAATTACAAGAGGAGCCATTGAAAACCAACAAATTGATGATAATAACAATATTGCTGGTACTGTAAATATATCAATTACATGTAAATTTGTTAGGCATAAGTTAATAGGGGTTACAAATCCTGAATCTACGGATAAAAGTAAAAAAGTAAGTGATATAATTTATTCTGCATCATATAATTTAAATTTTAAGTGGTATGTAATTTCAAATCCGTTCGATAAAAAACAAAATTTTAATATTAATGATAAAGTAATTCAAGCAAAATATTTATCTGGAACAATAGATGATCAAACAACCGCAGATGAAAACTGTTTGAGCGAAATTAAAAAAGCTATAATTGATTTATCTGGAAATAAAATAAATTATGTAAAAAAATAAAATAGATTTTTTTTTAATATTTATAAATAAAAAAACCTCACTAAAGTTTTAGTGAGGTTTTTTCGTTAATGTCTAAATTTAAATCTTAGTTATTGGATTCAAATTCAGCGTCTACAACACCATCTTTATTTTTGGAGTTGTTTTGGTTGTTACCTTGAGCTCCGCCTTCTGCATTTGGAGCGCCTTGAGGGTTTTGCCCTTGAGCTCCTGCATTTTTATACATTTCTTCGGCTAGCTTGTGTGCTTTGGCTTCAAGAGCTGTAATAGCGGCTTCAAGAGCTGCTTTATCTTCAGATTTTGTTTCAAGAACAGTGCGTGCGCTTGCAAGTTCTGTCTCGAGGGAAGACTTCATTTCTGCTGGAAGTTTATCTCCATTTTCACGTAAGTTCTTTTCCGTTTGGAATACAATACTGTCGAGTTTGTTACGTACATCAATTGTTTCGCGACGTGTTTTGTCTTCTGCAGCGTGACGCTCTGCTTCTTCCATCATGCGTTTGATTTCTGCTTCAGAAAGTCCGCCTGAGTTAGAAACCGTAATTTTTTGTTCTTTGCTTGTGCCAAGATCTTTTGCTGAAACGTTTAAAATACCGTTTGCATCAATGTCAAATGTAACTTCAATTTGAGGAACACCGCGTGGTGCAGATGGAATTTCTGTTAAGTTAAAGCGGCCAAGGCTACGGTTGTCGCGAGCCATTTCGCGTTCACCTTGGAATACACCAATTTCAACGCTTGTCTGATTATCAGCAGCGGTTGAGAAAATTTGGCTTGCGCGTTTTGGAATTGTGCTATTGCGTTCAATAAGTTTTGTAAATACACCACCTAAAGTTTCAATACCTAAGCTGAGTGGAGTTACGTCAAGTAAAAGAACGTCTTTTACTTCACCACCAAGAACACCAGCTTGAACAGCAGCCCCAACAGCAACCACTTCATCTGGGTTTACGGTACGGTTTGGTTCTTTTTTGAAGAATGCTTTTACTTTTTCGCCCACAAGTGGAATACGAGTTGAACCACCGACCATGACAACTTCATCAATTTGATCAATAGAGAGGTTTGCGTCGCGAAGTGCAGAACGGCAAGGCTCAATTGTTTTGTCGATAATGTCCATAATCATTTGTTCAAATTGAGAACGCATAAGGCTTACAGCAAGGTGTTTTGGACCTGTTTGATCTGCAGTTAAGTAAGGAAGATTGATGTCTACCTTAGTTTGTCCTGAAAGTTCAATTTTTGCTTTTTCTGCAGCTTCTTTAAGACGTTGCATAGCCATTGGATCTTTGGACACGTCCATAGATGTTTGTTTTTTGAATTCAGCAACAAGGAAGTCAATAAGGCGTTCGTCTACGTTATCGCCACCAAGGTGTGTGTCGCCGTTTGTGGAAAGAACTTCAACTACGTTATCGCCAACTTCGAGAACGGAAACGTCAAATGTACCGCCTCCAAAGTCATAAACAGCAATTTTTTGGTTTGTTTTTTTATCAAGGCCATAGGCAAGAGCGGCTGCTGTTGGCTCATTGATAATACGAAGAACTTCAAGACCAGCAATTTTACCAGCATCTTTAGTAGCTTGGCGTTGGGAGTCGTTAAAATAAGCAGGAACAGTAATAACTGCTTTTGTTACTGTTTGGCCAAGATAGCTTTCTGCTGCTTCTTTAAGTTTTTGTAGAACTTTTGCAGAAATTTCTGGCGGTGCCATGTCTTTTCCACCAATTTCAAATAAAACTTTGTCACTAGGACCTTTTTTTACAATGTATGGCATTTTTGTAGCTTCTTCAGAGCGTTCTGAAAAGTGGCTACCAATAAAGCGTTTTGCTGAGTAAATAGTGTTACGTGGGTTTGTTACCGCTTGGTTGCGTGCCGCACGACCAACAATAAACTCACCGTCACGAGTATAAGCAACAACGGAAGGAGTTGTACGCTCACCTTCTTGATTTGTGATTACTTTAGCTTGGCCATTTTCCATGACCGCTACAACTGAGTTAGTTGTCCCTAGGTCGATACCAATTATTTTACTCATACGAAAACCTCCGAGATAAGGGATGAAAATCAATCACTTTTTGATTTAAATAGAAAGAGAGAAAAGCTATTAATTTCAGGCCTTTATAATTAAGCTTAAAATACAGGATAAGCTTTTTTCCCTGCTTGCGAGGAACATAAGCACCTATTTTATTGTGTCAACTCGCAAGTAGATAAATCTATATTATTTGTTTCAAGTTAGTTTCCATAAAACGATAGTTCTAGTAAAATTATTAATTTATAGGGTATTATTGAAAAAGCATGTTTCATTTAAGACTTTTAAAACCCCTAAACTGAGTCGATATCATTTTTATCTTTTTAAATTAGAATAGGATTGAGAAAAGCTATATATCATTTGCCAGAGGCTTGATTGTTTGCAGGGGCTGTTCATATCGGTTAATTATACATACATTGGTTTTTTTTCTTGTGCATGTCTGGAGTTACTGTGTTGTTAGATTTAAATAATCTTATCGTCTTTTTTACAAATTACGGTTTTATAGCCGTATTTGGGGTTTTACTACTTTGTGGATTTGGCTTACCAGTACCTGAAGATATTACTCTCGTAGCTGGTGGTTTTATCTCATCTATGGCGTGCTCTGTTGATGGAACTTTTTTACAAGCATTAAAAAGTTGTAATGAAGTTCATTATATGCTGGCAGTTTCTATGGCTGGTGTTTTAATAGGCGATAGCACAATGTATTTCTTAGGAAGAATATTTGGAGAAAAGCTTTTAAAAATAAAGTTTTTTTCAAAAATAGTGACACCTGAGCGTTACCAATGGATTCAAGAAAAATTTGCAAAACATGGCTTTTGGTTTATTTTTGCAGCTCGTTTTATGCCGGGTCTAAGATCTCCCATTTTTGTTGTTACCGGAATCTCTAAAAAAGTTTCCTACTTAAAATTTGTATTAACAGACGGAATTGCTGCCTTAATTAGTGTTCCTGTTTGGGTTTATCTTGGGTTTTGGGGTGAAAGACAATTAAGTGATTTAAAAGTACTAGATCATTATGTTAAAAAGGGACAATATAGTATTTTTATCATACTTGGTATTGCTATAGTTACTTTATTAGTGATTTGGTTTGTAAAAAAGAAGATAAAAGAAAAAACTGGTTTTTAATTTAATAATGGATGTTTTATATAATGAGTTCTAATCCTGAGTTTTCAATTGCGATCGCGTTACTTAAATATTTAGGTTTTTTAATTGCTATTACAATGTATCAAGCTGGAATTGCTATAATGGCAAAAAGAAAAGGGGATAATTCTTTTCAAACGACACAGCTAGCAACATTTAATCCAATTCCTCATATTGAAATAGTGGGAACAATTATTTTTCCTTTTATTTCTATATTAGCAAATTTTCCCTTTGTTTTAGGGTGGCCTAAACAGTTTCAAATTGATACAAGATATTTTAAAAAACCAAAGTTAGATGTGAATATTATTTATCTTTCAGGTGTTAGTATCAACTTTTTAATTTCCATAATATGCATGATTACCTTAAGATTTTTTTTAGGAGGAAGCATAATGCCTTCGCCTACATTAGATCTTTCAACTCCAGAAAAATTAGCTCAACTCATGCTTTCAACAATTGGTTTAACAAATATGGTCTTAGGTGCTTTATTTTTGTTACCTTTGCCTGGTTATGCAGGTTGGAATATTTTAATTAATAATGTAAGTTATAATACAGCTAGAAAACTTCAAGAAAAAGCAATGATTATCTCTATTGTTGGAATGATAGTTATTATTTTTGGTTTTTTAAATACATTTTTTAATATATTCATGAAACTATTTTTAATTATTTCTGGATATTAATAATGGCAAAAGATCTTATTTATTCCATATACAGTCATTCCGATGCTGATGGCGGTATAGCTGCCGCATTATTTTCTAAATTTATTTATGATAAATTTGGAAAATTTGGTTGGACGACAGATATTCAACCCGTAAATCATATTTCATCTCAAGGAGATTGGAGTTTAAAAGAAATCAAATGGCCCTGTGCTATTTTAGATTTCACTTTACATCCTTCCTTACTTAGCAATCGTTTTTTTGCAGCTAAGAGCGCTTTAGAAAAAAGTTTAGGTCAAAATAAAAAAATTCCAGATTGTTATTGGATAGATCATCATCCAACAGGTTCGAGTTTTCCTTTTTTAAATGAAAATAATACTTCTGAAATCATTCCAAATGTAATTACAAAGTGGGATACCAGCGCCATAAGTACTCCAGGTTTATTAAGAACTCATCATCATGAACTCGAATTTCCAATTAAATTTATCAAAGAATACGAAGAATTTATTGATTTAGCTGAAATTATCGATGGGGCTTTATATGTAAGTTGTGAAGCTGCGCATGATTACTCATCAAATTCGGTAAAGTTACAAACTTTATTTAGCCCAAGTCATTCTATTATAGATAAAGCAGCGCTATACAAAAAACTTGTAAGACAAATTTCAAAAAATCCTTCTGTTGAAGATCTTTTTGACTCCGATTTTCTTTATAAAGCAATTTTAAACCATGAAGAACAATCTTTTAATAAACAATACCGCTCCTATAAAAAATCGACGCGATTAGAAGGTAAAGTTGCTTACGCAAATTTTGTTGAAAGTAAAGAATATGCAGGTATGGGAAGATTTTTACCATATATGTTATTTGAAGACGCTAATTATGCTTTACATATATTCCCAAGTTTTAATAAAAATGGTTCTTCTTTATCATGTGGTATAAATCCTTGGAATAAACCTAAAGATTCATCTAAACATTTAGGAAATTATTTTGCCAAGAATTTTTCTGGTGGCGGTCATGCTTTTGTTGCCGGTGGAAAAGTAGCAGAAGATGAGTTTTTTAAAATTGAAAAGTTATTAGAGTTTTTAAATGAGTAATTTTTTAGATGTTGAATCTAAAAAACAAATTCCTTTAAATAAAGTGCTAAATTCTATTATTGAAGGAGATAACCTTCAAGTAATGAAAGAACTTATCACATTTTATGAAAATAAAATAAAATTAATTTATATTGATCCCCCTTACAATACGAAAAGAAAATTTATTTATAATGATAATTTTGGCTCTCATCAAAACTGGGTAGAAATGATGAGACCTCGTTTAGAAATTGCACATAAAATATTAAAAGATGATGGATTTATTTTTGTTAGTATTGATGATAATGAAGTTCATTATTTACGTATCTTAATGGATAAAATATTTGGTGAAGAAAATTTTCGAAATTGTATTATTGTTCCTAGAGGGACAAAAAATGTTCAAGCTCAATTTTTATATTCAAATAGCATTGCTATAGGCCATGAATACGTCCTTTTCTATAGCAAAAAAAAAGATTCAAAAATAAAAAAATTTGAAATAAATCGATCCTATAAAAAAGCCGGTACTTGGAATAATCATTGGCGTGGAACAGATAGACCAAACTTAAGGTATGAGCTTTTTGGAATCTCTCCTAAAAAAGGCCAATGGAGATGGTCTAAAGAAAGAAGTTTAATTGCAATTCAAAATTATATTTCATTATTAGTAAATCTAAATAAAACAAATAATGAGAGTAATATTAAAAATCATGAAATAGATAATTGGTTTTCAAATCAAGTAACAAGTGGAAAAAAAATAGATCTTTTAAGGCTTGGTAAAACGGGAAAACCAGAGCATTATGTTCCTTCAAGTGAAACAAAATTAGGAAATGATGTTTGGATGGATATAAATGTTTCAGGTAATAAAGATTTAAAAAAAATATTAAAAAATACACATTTTGATATGCCAAAATCAGTGGAGTTAATTAAAAGAATAATAAAAATCGTTACTGTCAATAATAGAAATGATATCATTTTAGATTTTTTTGCAGGTTCTGGAACAACAGCACAAGCTATTTTAGAATTGAATAAAGAAGATAATGGAAATAGAAGTTTTATATTAATTCAAACTCCTGAAAAAATTTCGGATTCTACTATAATTTCATCTGAAAAAGAAAATACAATTTCTAATTTGACATATCAAAGAATTCAAACTTTTTCTGAAATAAATAATTTAGATATAAATATAAAATTTTTATATCAATCCATACCAAATGTAATAAATTCTTCTTCCGCTGGTGGAGGAGGTGGCGCTTTAACTTCATCTTCGAATCCACCCATAATAAAAGTCATTTGATCCCCTGTAAGTAAACACTTAGGAGAGTCTTTCTTTACTTCGCCAGGAGCTGCTGGAGTTTCTGCTGTTTTAGCTGTTGCAGCAGCTGCAGAAGGAGCTTCTTTTTCAAGTTTTTCAAGTAGATTTTTAGCTTTCACATAATCTTTAGGAGCTTTTTCAACTGCTTTTTTTGCATTTTCAATTGCCTTTGCTTTATCTCCCAATTTTGAATAAGCTAATGCAATGTTGTAAAGTAACAAATATTCTTTGTCAGGCATGTCTAGTACTTTAATAGCATTTTTATAAAGTGAAACCCCTTCACTATATTTTCCTGACTTCACTAAAAGGACGCCTTTATTATTAAAAAAACTTGCTAGTTCTGCACCTTTTTTAAGACTTGATAAAACTTTTTTACTTTCTTCTGTTTTTCCTTGAGTGGCTAATGCTCTTCCTAAACCAAATGAGGCTCTATCATCTGTAGGGTTTAATTTTAAAACATTTTTAAAATTTTCCTCTGCTTTATCTGCATCTCCGTTGCCTAAATTGAGTTCACCTAAAACTAAAAGTCTTTCAACATTATGAGGACTTAATAATTTTGCTTTTTCGAGAGCTTTCATAGCATCTTCAAATTTATTATTTTTAATATGAACTTTAGAAATAAGATTTAAAGCAGGAATATGATGTGGGTCAATTTTTAAAATTTTATTTAAAAATTCTTCAGATTTTTTTACATCATGTGCTCTTAACAATAATTCTGCATAAAGTGTTAAAAAACGAAGTGAGTTTGGTTCTTTTTTTAATCTTGGTAGTAAAAGTTCTTCCGCCTTTTTATATTTTTTTTCTATTAATGAATTTTGGAATTCCTTTTGAAAGTTTCTATCACTTTCTGGGTTTTTTTGCTGTTCTTCTAATTCTTCAAATCTTTTAAGAAAATCTTTTTCCGCTATTGGTTTCGTTAAAGTTTCATAAAAATTAAATTCAGAAATAATAGCTTTGTCTTCTTTTCCAATACTTCCGACTAAAGGAATGCAAAAACAATCTCTTATTTTTTTGTTTTCGTGAGTTTTTATAAATTGAACTAAAGCAATTCCAGAAATAACAGGCATTCTTACATCTACAAAAATGATATCATAAGCTGTTGCATTGGATTCCAATTCTTTAATTGCTGGCTCTGCTCCAGGAAAACCTTTATAGTTTTTCTTTCCTATTTTCTGAAATATTTTTTCCATTTGCGAAAGAACGTCAGGATCGTCGTCAACAACTATGATGTTATTGAATATAGATTGCGTCATTTTTCCCCCTTAACACTCCTTCAGATTTTAGCATAGCTAATCGATACACTTATATGTCAGTTAATTGCTACCACTCTCTGTTAGGACGAGAGGTATGAAAGAAGGATGTCGGCCCAAAACCCATTAGAAAAAAAGCTAGATCGTTATTATGAGGATATTATTGATAAAATAATGGAACTCATTGAAACTCAAAAAAATTTATTGGGAGAGCAAAAAGAGCTTAAAAAAGATATTGCAAAATTAAAGGAACATGTACTTGAGTCTCACGCAGATATAAAACAAATAGATACAAAAATTGATAACTTAACAAAAGTTATTGGCTCAGGTGGTGGCGCTTCTAAAGGAGGATCTTTCTCAAGCAATTCATATCAATCAAATTCATCTGGAACAACTCGCGTACCTTCTGCAAAACCTTCTGGAGGGTCTCCAAAAAGTTTAAAAGATTTTTTAGCAACAGAAGCTGCTATTTTTGATGTCAAAGTATTGAACGCTTTTATTAAATCAACAAAAGAAATTGTTAAAACAAATACAAGAACTGAGCCTTCTTTTTTAAAGCCTGTTGTTGGCGAAGACGTGCATTTACAAATTGTTGTTGCAGGAAGAATGCAATTGGCAAGAGATAGTGGCAAAGGAACTATGGCTTTTTGCATGGAATTATTATCTGCACAAGCAATAACACGAGCGGTATTTATGTTACCTGAAGACGGAAAGGTTTCTGATGCGGATATTAAAGACGTAACAAGCGAAATTTGTAATCAGATATGTGGAAAATCGAAATTAGCACTAAAAAATGAAGGTTATAGTTTTGATATTGGGATTCCTGAAATTCATCAAGGTGTGCCAAAAGATTTAATTGCTGTATTAGGGCTTCCTAAAATATCTTTATTTTTTGCTTATAATAAACTGCCATTTTATGTTTTGTTTTGGGGATAGAATAAATACCTATCCCCAAAATACGGAGCGTTACCCTAATAGACGTAATGCAAGAGATGGAATTTGATTGGATTGAGCGAGAACAGAAACACCAGATTGTTTTAAGATATTTGATTGTGCAAGTTTAGCTGTTTCTTCGGCAAAGTCGGTATCACGAATACGGCTATTTGTTGCAGCATTGTTTTCTGCTTGGATACTTAACTGATTGATTGTTGAATTAAGACGACTTTGGATCGCACCCATTGTGGAGCGGTAAGAAGAGACTTTTGTAATGGCTTCATCAAGAACATTAATAGATTTTTGAGACATTTCTTTTGAAGCAACGCTGGACATTTCATCATCTTCAGATGTGCCTAGGTTTAATCCCTCTTCATTCACGGATGCATTCACATTACTAAAGTCGATACGAATGATGTTGGTTGGGTTTGGATTATCTAAGTTATCTGCAGATTCAAAATAGTTTTTACCAACTTGAATTTCTAGGGGAAATGTATTTGAGCGTTTTTTTATTTCATCGTCAATATCATCTTGATCTCCAACTAAAAGTAATGTTCCATTAAATTCAGTTGTTTTTGAAATACGATTGATTTCATCTTTTAATTGACCAAATTCTTTATTCAGAAATCCTCTTTCTGTATTTCCAATCGTATCGCTTGCTCCTTGGATTGAAAGCTCACGAAGACGGGATAAAATATTGCCTATTTCATTTAATCCACCTTCTGCTGTTTGGATTAATGAAATACCATCATTTGCATTTCTTCTTGCCATTATTAAACCGCGATAATCAGCTCTTAATTTATCGCTAATTGCTAAACCAGCTGCGTCATCAGAAGCTTTATTTATACGGAAGCCTGATGATAATTTTTCCATTGAAAGATTATTCATGTCGTTGCTTATTGTTAAGTTACGTTGTGCATTTAATGATTGCACGTTAGTAGCTATACGAAATCCCATAACAGTTAGCCTCCTAAACCTTTAACTTCAACCATGCAATTCATAAAAAATTAAATTTGCAGATTGCATTTTTTTTGACACTGTCAAAATTACTTTAACTTCATCGTGTCAATGAAAAATCTCTTTAGTTAATTTTTTATCAATTTATTTTGTATTTAATATGTATATATTCGTTATTTTTATATTTTATATTTATAATTATGATTGTATAAATTTAAAAAAATATTTTTTTTGATTCTAAATATTCTTGAGTTAACTTATTTACTAATTTAGAACAAGATAAAATTTCTGTTACTTCTGAAACAATTTGACCTATTTCAAGTTCACCTTCTTCAATGTTTCCATTTAACATGCCTTCTTTTGCACGACCTTTTCCTAAAATTTCGATCAATTCATTTTTATCAGCGCATCTATCTTCAGCTGAGGCAATTCTTTTAGAAAACTCATTTTCAAGCAAACGAACAGGAACATATTTTTTCATTCTTAAAAAAGTGGAATTAAAGCGTGCTTGGCACATCGCATTTTTAAAATTTTCATGGGCTGAGCTTTCAATAGTAGCTGCAAAAGCAGTACCTATTTGAACTCCTTCTGCACCTAAAGCCAAACAAGCAAGAATAGAGCTTCCTGAACCAATTCCACCAGCAGCAATAACAGGAATAGAAATGTGATCTTTTATTTGTTGCAACAGTACAAGAGTTGTTATTTCATCACGCCCATTGTGTCCTCCTGCCTCAAATCCCTCTGCAACAACTGCATCTACACCAGCATCTTCACATTTTTTTGCAAATTCTGGAGTGCTAACAACATGAACAACGGTGCATCCTTCTTTTTTTAAAAAAGAAGTCCATGTTTTTGGTGAACCAGCACTCGTAAAAAAAATTTTAACCCCTTCATTTAATGCAACTTCAATTTGATCTTTTGTCTTATCATAAAGTAACGGGATGTTTACTGCAAAAGGTTTTGTAGTAAGATTTTTTGCTTTTTGAATATGATGTCTTAGAAGATCTGGATTCATGCTGCCCGCTCCAATGATACCTAAACAGCCTGCATTTGCACTTGCGGCAGCTAATTTACCACCGCTTATCCAAACCATACCTGCTTGTACAATTGGATTTTCAATATGAAATAGATTTAAAATTCTTGATTTGGGCCAAATTGATGTATTGTTAAGCATAAGGATCTCCTTTAAAAAAACAAAATGCCTTTAAAGTTTCTAATTCTTTCTTATGCCATAAAATAATCCTAGAGACTATATTCATTAAACGAATAATTTTAAATAAAATAATAAAGTAAAATGGTTGTTATTAAAATCGAACAATAAATAAATAATGCCATTTTTAATCCAAAATAAAGAAGATCTTTTTCCTTGATTATAATTTCATTTTTATATTTAAAAGAGCTATTCGCTATTGTCATAATCAATATTATAATTGGTAAAGATGTAAAGATAACATGTCCTGCACTACTATTTTGAACTGCAGAGAAAAGCAATCCATTTCCTAAGGATTCTCCAATTTTTTGTTGAACATTCATTATAAGAACATTACCTCCTACATTTGAACCGGTAATAAAACCGCTGATCATTCCAAATAAAGGTAAAATTATTATTTTAATAATACCTGCATCCCAATTTTGTAAAGTATTTGAAATTTCTGTCACCATATTTGATTCAAACATAATACGTGCTAATAAAATAAACATAAATAAACTTGATATTGCTATTTTTGTTTTAACAAAAATCATTTTAGAATCAATTGAAATAGGTTTTATTAAAAATAAAATTAAACTTGTTATAAATAAGCTAAATCCAGGACTAATGAATGGGTTAAAAGAAATATTTTGATTTTGAATTTTCATAATATTTTCTAAATAATTATATATAAATGGAATTCTAAAAGTAATAATCACAATTAATAATAAGACATAAGGAAAAATAAATTTCGAGACTTCTTTTATTTTTAAAATAAATTCTAGTTTATTTTTTTCAGAAAAATAAAAAAATAGCAACATGATTAAACTTGTAATAATTCCAGTCAAAATTCCTGCAATTTCAGTCAATCCAAAGTAATTAAAACTAAATAGTAAAGTTGCAAAAAGAAAACCTTGACCAAGGCCAATAAACCACTTACGTTTTATTAAATCATATTTACCAATGATATATAAAGTCATCATTCCTATGAATGGAAAAATTAAAAAACTTATGAGAGAACTCATTTTTCCAATATCATGAATAGAATACCCAGTTAATTTAGATCCAATAACTGTTGATATACCAAGAGTTCCCCATGGAATGGTGTTTAAACTTAACATTGATAATTGAAAAGCTTGCATGGGAGAATATAATTTAAAAAATATTGGAATTCCTAGAAGTAACGAAATTCCAAAGCCAGTAAAGGACTCGAGTGCAGGAAGGATTCCTAAAATTAAAATTAAAGATTTTTTTTCATTATCTAGAGGGAAGTTTTTTATGGATGAAACAAGACTTTTTAAAATACCTTGTTTATTCAATATTTCGTTAAAATAAAGACCTGGAATAATAACAAATGCAACTGTAAGAGTAATAATAATGCTTACTGAAAAAGCACTTGTTAAAGTCACTTGATTTATATTAAACTTTGAATATGAAAATATTAATATAAATGAATAAATTATGCTTATTACGGCTGAAAAAGACGCGCTTTTTTTAAAATAAAAAATAATTAAAATACAAACTAATAAAGGACTTAACGATAAAAAAAAGGATAGCAAATGAAACCTCTTATTTTGAAAAAGATAATATTAATGATATATTAAAGAGAGAGCTTTAACTTTTTAAAATTCTCTCTTTAATTTTTTTCATTAAAATCTCAAATCGTCAAGAATATTTATAAAAAAATATTAAATATAAGTATTATAATAAAAATAATATTTAATTAGTAACATTTGTTTTTTATAAAAAATATTTATAATTATGAATTAAATAATTGACAAATAAAAATTTATAAATTAATAGAATTGAAACGTCCCAACAAAATAAATATTTTTACAAAGGAAATAAAAATGAAAAAAATTATTCTTTCTTCTTTAATGCTAATTACAACTTCCGCTTTTGCTCACAATTTACCAGTAAATTCTTTTTGGTCTAGCGACTACTCACCTGGTAAAGGGGTTTATAAATTAAATGTAATTTCAAATAGTGATGTTCAATTGGTAGAAGATAAAAACGTATGTGGTTTTGATCAATTAGGAAATCTTTCTTTTTGTACTAGAATGGCATTTTTTCCTATAGAAGGTTTTTTAGAAGTTCTTAGAATTCGTGCACCAAGAACAACTACTGTATATAGTTTAGAAAATAGCGGATTTAGAATTTTACATAGTATGGTAGATGAAGCAAATGGTTTTGTTCGTTTGCAAAAAGTTGATCAACAGGGCAGTGTTGTTGATTCTTTTAGATTATTTAGAAATTAATAAAATATTTAAAGGCGTGAAATTTTAATAAAATCTTACGCCTATTTTTTTATTTATATTTTAATCCTACTGAATCTGTTAAAAAAGATACAAAATCAGAAGAAAGTTCTGTTAATTTAACAATTTTATTTAAGAGTTCCGGACTCAGAATTTCTTCTTTAGTTAATAAATGATCAATCACAAAATCTTTCCGAATTAAATCATTTTCAACTTTTGGACAATCTAAAAATTCTTTTGGAATTTTTTTTAAAGAATTCCCTTTCATCTCAAAATTTTCTTTAAATATTTTTTTATTTTTTATTTTTAACCATTCATCTTGAAAATCAAAAATAGATTTTCTAATTTTTCCACATGTTGCTGTATCGGGATGCCAAATGCCTGCTCCAAAAAAACATTTATTTGGTTCTATATGTAGATAAAATCCAGGAGAAGTATAATCTTTTCCTTTCTGGTGACGAAATTGAGCAGCAATCCATGTTTTATAGAGTTCATCTCTATTACCAAATCGAGTATCTTTATTAATACGAAATAAAGATCCCCCCGATTTTTTTGCTATGGCCTCGTATTGAGGAGCGATTTTCTTTAAATAGGGTTCATAGTCAATAATAAATTTTAAAAATGGATTTCTAACATATGTTTCAAATTTATCTTTATTTAAATGAAACCACTCTTTATTATTATTTCTTTTTAATTCATATAAAAAAGCAAATGTTTCTTTTGTAAAATAATTCATATTTATTCCTATAAAAATATTTGTTAGGATCTGTTAAAATTAGTCCCACAATCTTTTTTATCAATCTGAATATAAAAATTAAATATTTTTTACAAATTTTTCAATAAAAAACACAAAATTGTTAACTTGATTCTTAAGTCATAATATATTAAGACCCTTAAGCTTCATTTGTTGTCTCTTAAAAGTGTGTTGAATGCTCTCATTTTATTATCCCTTAAGGAGAAGTTATCTTATGAATCTAAAATATATTTTAGCTGTAAGTTCGTTACTTTCTGTTACTTCTGTTATGGCTTTAGGAAATGATACTTTCCAGGTAAAAAATATAGATTATCCCAATTCGGTTTATTACAAGATTCAAAATATAGACAATGGCGGTTATATGCATGGCAGCCTTGAAGCGGGGAAAAATTCGGGAGTTGTTAATTTTGGTGCTCCTGCTGAAATAAATAAATTTAAATCCTATGAACTTACGGCAAAGGATGAATCTAATAAGGATTCTTTAACAGGAGCAACAGATAAATGTTCCTTTATCTTACGAAGAGTAAATGCGGATCTCATCACGTTAGATAACAATACTTGTTCACCAGATCATATTAATTTAGAATATAATCTAGCAAACCAGAGATTAACGGCATCTGTTAAAAAAGCTTCGCAAAAATCAGCTAAAACGGAATCATCTGAAAAAACTACTGCAAAATAATTTCATATCTACTAATAATAAAAATCAAAGCTATTTTTAAAAGGAAGAGCTTTGATTTTTATAATATTAAAAAAGAACTTTCATTTTGGGGTACCGACCTGCTTCGAGATAAAAACGGCGCTTTAGCAAAGGTTCTGTCGCAGAAATAAATTAAGTAAAACTTATTCAGATAAATCAAGCCAATTGTCGTCTTTTAGGCGCGACTATCCAACAAGGGAGCAAAATTGCTCCCAAATAGGTTTATTGTGAAGTGTTTTGTGCTTACCTTTTCTAAGCATGTGATGAAGTTCTATTCCGCACAAAGTAGCTCTTGCAGATTTGAGTGAATAAAACCACAACATGGGCTTACACATCTTTTTTATAAATCGATGGTCTTGTTCTATCAGGTTGTTTAGGTATTTATTTTGTCTTATTTTGATCTGAAAATGAGGTTTATAGTCACGATTTATATTATTTAACGCGGCTGTATTTGAACAAC
>RRZT011235869.1_pt1 | contig 40502 bp, 38 predicted proteins | sample 2165551 | NCBI WGS metagenome assembly RRZT01 (sample SAMN10456910, study PRJNA506462) | wastewater metagenome | biome: wastewater; feature: sludge; material: wastewater sludge; isolation source: wastewater sludge with Escherichia coli K12::gfp cells carrying plasmid... | place: USA: Moscow, Idaho...
ATTTCTTCTCTAATAAGTGGAGTAATTTTTGTCAGTTTGTGCATAGTAGTTAGCATTAGTAAATAAAATAACTCTTTTTTGTTCCGAGTGATTTTATGAATTTTTGCTTTCTACACAACCTGATTATATTTTACAATTTATGGATATCGAAAATTAAACAATTTCTATTATAATTTCAGTTATGGTTTTCTATTTTTGAATTTACTAAATAAGAAATTGAATATCTTGATTTTGTTATATCAATGTTATAATTTATTAACATTGTAATTCATTCTTTTTTAATATAAAAATCTATATTTCACTTAAATCATGGTTTTATAATAAAATTAATATTTTTAATATTATTATAATCTAATTTATTTAACAATAATTTAATCTCATTTGTAACATTATCCCAAGTTGTTTTTTGTATTACAACAAAAGTATTATCAAATAAATAATCACTTTTCAAAGCTAATATATATTTTGATTTATCTATTATATTTGAAATTAATTTTTCCTTTTCAAAAACATCAGATTTAATACCTGAATTATATATAGAATAATTTAAGTTTTTGTTTCATATAGGAGAATAATCATTATAAATTATATTATAATCATTTGTTTCAATTTTACTCCTTCTATGAGAAGATAATTTAACACATTGTTGATTATAATATTTAGATGTAGTACTCATATTGAATATTATTATTTTCTAAATTTTTTATTGCATTATCTATTTCATCTTTAAATATTTTTAAATCTCAAATAGTAGCTATAATATTAGCAGTTTCATTTCAATATTTAATATTAATATCAACTGTCTTTATATATTTATTATTTTCAAATTCCTTAGTAGAATTTATAATTTTAATTTCACTGATTTTATTAGGCAATTCATCTTTAAAATTAGATAATCTTAAAGATGACATAAAATTATTATTTTTATTAAAAATTTCTTGAAATTTTATTAAATCGATTTTTTTAGAAATATTTTTAACAGAGTTATAGTAATTATCTAAATTTAATAATTCATCCTTCTTTAATAAAAAATTTCATAAACTAATTAATGATATTAAAAGTCACACTGTTTTATTTAAAAAAATATTATCTTGAGAAGCATTTGAATATTGTTCAATAAATAAATCAATATCTATTATTTCTTTTAATCACAATATATAATTTATTACAAAATCCCAATCTGAATCTGGAAAATTTGAATAAGATTCAAAATCATTATTTATTTGATCAAATATATTTTTATTCATAAGTATAAAATTATTAAAATATATAATGTATTGTATATTTTTTTATAAAAAAGTAAACAATTTTTACATTTTTATTATATCATATACTTTAGTTATTAGCAAAACTTTTTATTTTTTCTAAATCATCTCAACAATACTTTCCCCTACTTTTACTCAATCAATAGCTGAAGATGTAATTCATCCTGCATATCAAGCTCATTCTCAAATAGGATAAATTCAAGCAATATTGCTTTCAAAAAATTCATTTCTATAAATTCTTATAGGAGATGAACTTCTTGCTTCAATTCAAGTTAAAATAGCATCAGGATTTGCAAAACCTTTGATTTTTTTATCCATATCTAAAAGTCATTTTTCAAGTCATTTTATGATAAATTCTGGCAAACATTCTCTTAAATTTGCAAATGTAGTTCCTGGAGTATAACTTGGTGTAATACTTCAAAATTTTGTTGAAACTTTATTATTTAGAAAATCTCAAATAAGTTGAACTGGAGCAAAATATTTTCCTCATCATAAAGCAAATGCTTTTTTCTCCCAAGTTCTTTGAAATTCTACTCAAGCTAAAGGATGTTCACTTCAAAAATCTTCTGGTAAAACACTCACCAAAAGTGCAGAATTTGAATTTGCTCAATCTTGAGAATATTCAGACATTCCATTTACACAAAGCATATCTTTTTCTGAACTAGAAGGCATAACATAACCTCCTGGACACATACAAAAAGTGTAGAGACTTCTTACATTTTCATTGTGACTTACAAGTTTATAACTTGCTGTTGGTAGAGTATTTTCTAGATAACAATTTCAGTATTGGCTTTTATCTATCATAACTCTAGAATGTTCAATTCTAACTCAAACAGCAAATGGTTTTTGATTCATTTGAAGTCATTTTTCATAAAGCATTTCAAATGTATCACGAGCAGAATGGCCAAGTCATAAAATAAGTTTTTGAGTTGGAATAATTTCATTTCAATTTATTTCAATTGCATCAATTACATTATCTTTTATAAAAATATCTGTAAGTTTTGTAGAAAATCTAAACTCACATCACATTTTTTTCATTTTTTCTCTTAAATTTTTTATAACAATTCTCAAAATATCTGTTCAAATATGAGGTTTTGCATCATACAAAATTTCTTCTGGAGCTCAACATTCAACCAAAGTTTCAAAAATAAATTTACTTCTTGGGTCATTTACTAGAGTGTAGAGTTTTCCGTCAGAAAATGTTCAAGCTCATCATTCTCAAAATTGGATATTTGATTCAGTATTTAAAACTCAAGTTTTTGAGTGTATTTCAACAGTTTTAATTCTATCAGACATTTCTTCTCATCTTTCAATAAATATAGGGTTTAATCAAGAATAAGCCAAAATAAGCCCTGCAAATAAACTACTTGGTCAAGTTCAAACTAAAACTGGTCTATATGGAAGAGTTTTTTTGAAAGGAAGTAAATATTCATATTCATCAACTAGTCTAATTTTGTGTTTTTTTATGATATTTTCATTTTTTCTATTGTTTAAAAATGCTTCCATTCAAGCAAATATCACATCAACACAAAAGACAAAAACTATATCGTTTTTGTCTCTTGAGTCTATAGACTTTTTTATAATTTTAAAACTTGTAATATCTTCAATTTTTAATTTTAAAATATTTGCTACTTTTGGAAGTAGTTTATCATTTTCTAAATTTATACTTAAAGAAATTTGTTCTAGTCTAAGGTATTTTTTCATATTTTTTATTAACTATTTGTAAGTTCAAAATCTAGATCATCTCCAGCCATTTCATCATCTAAATCTTCATTTTCTTCTAAAACTTCAACAATTACTCATTGAGGATTTTTTCCTGTTTCTTTTACAATCAAAACTTTAACTACATCACCATTTTCAGCTTCTCACATATTATTTCAAGGAATGAAAATATCTTTTCTAATTCATTCAATTTCAGCAACAACAAATCAAAAAGTTTCATGGTCTGTAAATTTTCAAACTACAAAATTTTGTGGTTTTTCTAAAACTTCCAAAATAATTGCTTCAGTTTTTCAATTATAACTTTGTAATTTTGCAATAACCAAATCACCATCTTGAGCATCTTTTTTCTTTTTAGCATGAACAAAATATCATTTTTCAACTCATGGAACATCAATAAATCAAAATTTTCCATTTCATCCTGAAAAAACTCATTTTATTGTTTCTTTTCCTCAAGCTTCTTCTTTAAAAGCTTTTTCATCTCTAACAAGTTCTAAGATTTTTACTTCTTTTCTTTTTCAAGTATTAGTTTCAAGTAATTTTGCTTTAACTCTTTGTCAGTCTTTGTATCACATAGCATTTTTTTTGCTAACAAAGTAGTCTCTTTCATTTGCAGCTCTTTTTTCAGGAACTACAAATCCACAATCAGTGTGTTTTTCAAATTTTCAAATAATTATTTCTGACATATTTTTTTATAATGAATTATATTAATTAATGTATGAACCTTAAATAATTAACCCATCCGTCCTATCGGACACCTTCCCTTAAGCCTAAGGGAAGGAAAAATATGGAATAATTAATTTAAAGATCCTGGATCAAGTCCAGGATGACAGACTTTTATCTTAATTTGTCATTCTGATGAAAATCAGAATCTTAAAATAGGTAAATATTTTTTAATTTTGTATCAAAATGGAAGTATTTTAAATGTAAAATGTAAAAAATTCTAACGAGCTGTACAAAAGTACAGTGAGTGATTTTTTACATTTTGAATGCAAAAGACGACATTTTCATACAAATTTTTTTTAATTAGTTGCAGCAGCTTCTAATTTTGCTTGTTCATCAGCAATAGCTAAAGCATCAATAATTTGACCTAATCTTCACATCATAATTAATGGCAGTCAAGAAAAATTTTGTCCAATTCTATGGTCTGTAACTCTATCTTGTGGGAAATTATAAGTTCTGATTTTTTCACTTCTATCTCAAGATCAAACTTGAGATAGTCTAGCTTCACCTAATTCTTTAGATCTTTTTTCTTCTTCTTGAGCATACAATTTACTTCTAAGTATTTGATATGCTTTTTCTTTATTTTTATGTTGAGATCTTCAATCTTGACAGAAAACAGCCAATCAAGTTGGAAGATGTGTCATATGAATTGCAGAATCAGTTTTATTAATATGTTGACCTCAAGCTCATGAAGCTCTACAAGTTTTTATTTCTAAATCTTCTTCTCTCATTTCAATATCAATTTCATCAACTTCTGGTAAAACTGCAACTGTTATTGCTGAAGTATGAACTCTTCATTTACTTTCAGTTTCAGGGATTCTTTGTACTCTATGAGTTCCTCATTCATATTTAAATCTTTTATAAGCTCATTCTCAAGAAATAGTCATAATCATTTCTTTTACTCATCCTGATTCAGCTAAAGTTTGTTCATCAATTTCAACTTTAAATCATTCTGCTTCAGCAAATAAGATATATGATTTTGCTAATTCTCATGCAAATAAAGCAGCTTCTTCTCAACCTGTTCAAGCTCTAACTTCAACTATGATATTTTTATCATCATTTTTATCTTTTGGAAGCAATGCAAATTTTAGCTCATCTTCAAGTTTAGCAATATCAGCTTCTGATTCATCTTTTTGCATTTTAGCTAATTCTTTCATTTCTGGATCTTTTTCAGTTTGTAGCATTTCTTGAGCTTCATCATAAGCTTTGTAAGCATTTTTATATTGAACATAAAGTTCTACAGCTTGAGAAATTTGTTTTTTTCTTGAAGACACTTCTCTAATCTTTTTTTGATCTTTAAATATTTCTGGATCTTGTAGTTTTTGGTCTAATGATTCTAGTTCAGCAACTAGATTGTCTAAATTAAATTTCATATATATTTTTAATAATAAATAACCTGTGCATTATATTGATTTTTGCAAAAAAGTAAAGCTTCTAAGGAAATTAGAAAATATTACAAAAAAAGTGTGAATAATTCACACTTTTTTTACTTTTTATAAGGAACGAAAATATTCGTTCCCTACACCTTATAAAAAAGATGTTTCATCGAAACATCTCTACTCTTTTACACTTTTATTCTTTTATTCTTTTCTCTTTTCCCTATTTCAATAAATTATCAAACAATAATTCTATAAATAAACAAATTACAAATAATAAAAATACTGTTGAAAATTCAAACACTCAAAGTCTATAAAAAACTCCTGAACCAATAAAAAATCAAGTAATTAAAAATGATTGTCTTAAACTTGAAAATACATGTTCTAAAAATACTTCTCATCTATATAAAACTTTTTTAAATACATATAAAACCATTGTAAAAAAACTCACACAAAAAAGTATAAATTCCATTATTACTAAAATATAAGTTACAGTAGTATTTCTAAAAGGATCTAAATAAGCATAAGTTAAATATCAAGTTAAACTTGTTATTAAAAATATGATTAAAACTATAAGTAATATTAATTTCTTTTTCATAAAAATATTTATAATTTATTAAAGTTTTGAATTAATTCTGATTTTGTCTAATGATATTGTTTTTCAAGTATTATCATCAGTTTCTACAAAAATACCATTAACAACATATCTTTCATCTAAAGATTGTTCTATTTTTCATTTATTTAAACCTGAAAAAAATCTTCTTTGTACACTCTCTAAAGTAGCTCAAATAACACTAAATTGACTTCAACTCATTCAAACATCTCAAATCACTCAAGTTCAATTATCTAAAATCATTTCATCATTTGTTTGAAGATGAGTATGTGTTCAGTAAACAAAAGAAATTTTTCAATCAAAACAAAAAGCCATTCAATAAATTTCAGCTGTAAATTCTCTATGAAAATCCACAATAATATTTTTTATATTTTCATCTTTATGCAAATCTATAATTTCTTGCAATTTTAGAAATGGATTATAAACCATATCTCTCATACAACTTCCAGACAAAAGATGAACAAATAATACTTTTTTACCATCTTTTTCTAAAACTTTATAACCTACTCCTGGTATTTTATAAAATTCAGTATCATAATAATTTGCTGGTCTAATCATTTTAGGATTTTCTAAATTTAGATAATCTCTAATTTTTGAAATATTATCAAAAAAATGGTCTCAAGAAGTCATTAAATCAATTCAAGCTTTTTCAAGTTCTACTGCATGTTTTTCTATTGCTCATCTTCAACTTGAAAGATTATCAACACAAGCAATACAAAAATCAGCTTCATATTTTTGTTTTAGATTTTTAAATTCTTTCAAAAATGCTTTTCTTCAAACTCTTCAGTAAATGTCTCAAAATATTAGTATTTTCATTTTTATTTTTTAGTAAATATTTTTTCAAAATTATTATATTGAAAATACAATTTAAGTAAAATTTAATAAATTATTTTACAAAAAAGTAGAGATGTTGCAATGCAACATCTCTACAGACTATACTCAAATTCTTAATTCAATTTCTCTTTGAATAAATTTTCTATCTCTACCATATTTTAGTCTTGATAATTCAATAAAAGCTTTTGCTAATTGAGGTTCTCAAAATTCAAGATATGGATTTTTTGGAATAATAGAAAAAGGTGTAGTTGGTTGATTATCAACTGATAATTTCATAACAGCTTTAAATTTATCCATATTTACAAGGTCTTGATTTGAAAATACTGGAGCATAATATTTTTCCATAAATTCACCATCTTCAGGCCCAATCTTATAACTCATAACAGTTCACACATTTCAAAAAATTGCTCATTTTAAATTCAGATTTGATTTAGTTAAAGCATCACTTTTTTCTAATTGTCATAAATATTGATGAGCTAAAACAAGTCCTAAACGGTATTTTCTAGCTTCAGATAAAATAGATTCAATACTTGGAGTAATATAATTTTGAAACTCATCGATGTACATGAAAAAATCTTTTCTTTCTTCTTTTGCAATATTTTGTCTTCTCATGGCAGCCATTTGAACTTTTGAAACCAAAATTAATCATAAAAGTTCTGAGTTAATATCTCAAAGCATTCATTTTGAAAGATTTACCATCAAAATTTTTCAATTATTCATAACATCACTAATATCAAAAGAAGATTTTACTTGTCCAATAATATTTCTCATCGTAGTATTTGTAATAAATTGCCCAAATTTTGCAGCAAAATATGGTATCATTTCTTGTTTTTCTCTATCTCACATTCAAGCATAAGTAACATTCCACCAAGCTTTTACTATAGGATTTTGAAGATTTTGTGTTCTTTCTTTTTGAAATACTTCATCAGTAAACATTCTTACAATATCAACTAAAGCTCATCATTCTTTGTATTCCATTAAGGCCAAAACTCAGTTTCTAAAATAATCTTGTAGTCTTGGACCAAAAACCTCATTTCAAAATAATTTTATCATTATATTTAATGCATCATTTGCAACTAAATCTCTATCTTCTGGATTTGGACATTCAAGTAAATTTAATCACATTGGTCTTTCCATATCAGTAGCATTGAAATAAATTACATCATCTGCTCTTTCTCTTGGAATAAATGGCATTAAATCTTTTGCTAAATCTCAGTGTGGATCAATTACAGCAATTCAATTTCCATTTGCTAAATCTTGTCTGGCCATAACTTGTAAAATAGAAGATTTTCAGGTACCAGTTTGCCCGATAACATAAAAATGTCTAAATCTATCTTCTGTTTTAATTTTAATTTCTTTTGTAATTCATCTATAAACATTATCTCATAAAACAAGTCATTCTTTTGGAATAGTTGACGGAGCTTTAATAATTTTAAAATTTTGCCATTTTATTTCTGGAGTTTTATTGTATTTAATATGAGGAAAATGAAATATTGAAGCTATTTCTTCAGTATTCATAATATCTTTTGAAATTCATAATGGTTTTTTAAAATATCTATAGATATAATTTCTTACAAGTAAATTTTCATTATGCCTAGAAGTTGTAGAAAAATTATTAAAATCAGGATAACTAAACTGTCTAAAAGCTGAAATTATATTTGTTAATTCTGATTTAACAGAATGTCTATTATTTCCGGTTGCAATAACTCTAATAACTGTTTCATAACCTGTTTTTTCTGCTTTTTCATCAACTATTTTTGCTCTTTCTTGAGTTAGTGCTGAAGTTTTATTATCATTTTTTTGTTCATTTTTACTTTCAGAATTATTTGCTACAAATACTTCAAAAAACCAAATAAAAATTTTAAAAATGTTAAATTCTCTTTTATGTTTTTTTCATTCCATAACTTTTGTTGAGAATTTTTGACAATCGAATTGCCAATCATCAGCAACTGGTTTTAAAATTATTTGAAGTGCAGCTGATTCATCTTCTTTTAATTTAGAAAATGCATTTGTAATATTATTTATTGGGTCAGATTCAAGCTTTTGATAAGTTCTTAATGGGTAGAAAAAATGTTTTGCTGAGTAAAGGTAAGTTCCTGAGAAATATTTTTTTCATTTAAAAATATTTATTTCAGGAGTTTCCTCAATTACAGCATCAGGATAATAACCATTAATTTGTTTTTCAATTAAATCTTTATAATCATTTGAACAAACAACATAAAAATAAATATCTTGCTTATGAGCAACATATTCCAAACTAATTAAATCTTGTCATAGAATTTTTTTATGTATTTTTTTTGAATAAATACTTTTCAAACTTGAAAGTAATTGCTCCATTATAGCAATTGTTTCTTTAAAATCTTTTGTAGTTTCATTTTTTTCATCAAGTTGTGAATCTTTTTTTGGCATTGTAATTTTCAAAAAACAAAGTTTTAAAGACCTTCTGTAATTTTCTTTTCTTCTCAATGAATAAAGAAAAAGTCACAACAAAACTACAAGCAAAACAAATACTAATATTCCTATTTTATTCATACTTTTGTATTATTTTTATAAATATTTGATTTATTATAGCATATTTTTGTTTGTTATCAAAATATAAATGGTACTTTTTTTATTTTTTGCTTGATAAATAGCAAAATCTTGGTTTAATTGAGGAAAAATCTACGAATTTTTCGTGGATTTTGATTATTATCAAAAATTAATTTTATAGTTTTCATCACTATTATTTAAATAATTTTGATTGTAAAAACATCCTTTACTTAAAATATAAAAAAATAGAGTGTTTTTATTCACTCTATTTTTTTTGTTAGCAGTTCAAAATATGTTTTTTATAATTGTTTACCAAATAAAAAATAATACCATTTTTCATAAACAGTCATATTATCTGTAATATTTGTGATTTGAGAATCATTTTCAGTATTTGCTGTTTTTTGAATTTGTTGATTATCTTGAGTAAAAGTATTAAAAATATCTTCTTTTGTTATATAAATAACTTTTTCTCATTTATTTTTCATATTTTGAGTTTCTTTCAAAAATTTATTTTTATATGCTTTTGTATCAACATTTTCAAGTGTAGCAACTTTTGAAGCTATTTCCTCTTTTACTTTCACATTTTCTGAATTTAAATATGAAATATAGTTATTAAAATTGTATTCTTTATATTTATAATTGATAATTAAAAACAATAAATACAATATTATAACTATAAAAACAATTAGTAAATACTTTTTATTCATAAGTTTTGATATTTTTTAAAAAATATATTATAATGTGATTATATTACTTAATTAATATTTTCAAAATGAAAATACATAAAAACAAAATTTTTATAGCAATTTTTGCTATTATATGAATAATTTTCTCTTTCCAATTTTATTCTATCTTTAAAACTTACTCTAAAGATACCACTTCTTATGTAACTTTAATAAAATGAGTTTGAACTCTAAGAAATGAAGCAAAAACAAATGCTGTTATTTTTTTAAAACCTCAAGATAAAGAAGAAATTAAAGCTTGAGATTTAATAAATATTACCTGACCTAATTCAATGGCTATTATTGAATGGTGAGATAAATCTATCACGAGACTTGCCTGAAATACTAGAGTAAAAATCCAACACAATTTTATTGCTGATGACCTTTCAAAAATAAATATTTCTTTTGAATTACAATCTTGAAAAACTTGGTCAAATGTTGTTACAATTATGTGAGATGATTCTTATTTTAATGAACAAGTTGAGTGAGTTGTGGCAGCTGTTAGATGAACAGTATTTGAAGTAAATAAAGAAAATGATTATATTAGAACACTAGACCATGAAGTAGCAGTAACTGACTGATCTTGAAGCACTCAAACTATTTGAGAAAATAATATGATGTCTATTTCTAAATTTAAAATAGAAGATTTAAAAAAATTAATTGATACTTCTTGGGAAAAAATAAATACTACTCTTGATGAAGATTATATTAAAAATTTAAGAGAAGCATTTACAAAAGAATTTAAAAATATAACTTATGCAAAATCACTTTTAAATGATGAAAACAAAATACTTTATATGATAAAAAATTGAACTTCTATTGAAAATATAAATAAAGAAGTTTCAACTTTAAGTGAAAATACTAAAAATGATGTTTTTGAAAAAATCTATAATTTAAATCAAAATTTAAACTTTGAAAATTGAGAAGATTCTAGCTTATACAACACAAAATTAACAACTAGACAACTTGTTATTGATAATACAACTGATACTCAAACTAAACAAAATATGATTAAATATTCGATGTATGATTTAGAAAATCTTATCAATTCAAAAGTAAATACTGATTTAATTAAAAATTCACTTAATTTTCTTGAAACAAATAAATCATATATTGATTTTAATAATACAGAATTTTCAAATTTTAAAAATTCTCTATGAAATATTATCAATTCCCTATCAAATACTTCAATTGATGAAGTAATGAATAATTTAGATAGTTTTTCAAATAAAGCTGCAAATGGATTAAATAATTTAATTAATAATTTAAAATAATGAATAAAAAACTTAAAAAAACAATTTATGTTTTACTAATAACTATTTTAATATTTTTTGTTTCATATATTTGACTTTGAAAAATTCTCTATACTTTTGATAAAGATTTTTTGTATAACATAAAAGTTCTAACAAAAGACCATGTTCATAAAGATATTATTGTTGTTGAAGTTGATGATATTACTCACAATAAACTATGATTTCCTTTTGATAGACAAGCTTATGTAACTTTTTTAAATAATTTAGAAAAAGCTAAACCAGCTGTTATTTGATTTGATATATTTTTTGCTGATAAATCACAAAACACAAAAAGTGATATTGCTTTATGAAAAAAATTCACTCAAATGTGAAATATTGTAAATGGTATTTGAATACAAAAAAATACAGCAATGCTTCCCTATACCCCTTTTACAAAAGGAGTAGATTTATGATTTTTCAAACCAAAAATAGACCCAAAAGCTCTAAAAGTGTATTCAGTTGAACCATTTTTAAAACCAAAATCTGAAAGCTGAAAATACTTTGAAAGTTTTTCTTTTGCAGTTTTAAGAAAATACTACAATATATTATTTTGAGAAAACAACAACACTATTGATAATAGTATAATAAATCATAAATATAATTTTTTCACTGAATATAGAAAAACTTGAGTTCCATTAAATGAAAATAATGAATTTGTAATAAATTTTATCAATCCAAAAGCATTCAAAAAAGAAAGTTTTTATAATATTTACTCAGGAAATTTTAATGCTCTAGACTTCAAAGACAAAATAGTTCTAATTTGAGCTACTGCACAAGGAATACCCGACGACTTTACTATTCCATATTATTGAATTATTAAATGAGTTTATATTCATGCAAATGTTATAAACAATTTACTTGAAAACAATTATGTGTTATTTTTAAACCAAAATATTGAATATTTAATTTGATTTTTATTTATTTTATTACTTGTTTATATAAATATTTTTCATCTTCAAAACTTCAAAATTACTTGGATAAGTCTTGGTTCAGTATTTTTATTTATAATAATTTTTTTCTTATATTTAATACTTTTTATTTCAGTTTATAACACAACTTGAATATATATTGTTCCAAATAATCCTTATGAATTTGTAATTATTTTATTTTTATCATTTTTTGCTTCATCTATTACCAAATTTTTGATAGAAGACAAAAACAAAGCTCTACTTTCAAAAGCACTTTCAGAATATGTTTCTGCTGATGTTGCAAGAGAAATTCTTACTTCAAGTTGAAAAATAAATCTAAATTGAGAAAATAAAAGAATAACTATGTTTTTCTCTGATATTGCAGGTTTTACAACTATTTCTGAAAAAATGTCTCCAGAAGAGTTAGTTTCATTTTTAAAAATATATCTTTGAGAAATGTCTAATATTATTTTAGATAAAAGATGATTTATCAACAAATATGAATGAGATGCAATTATGGCTTTGTGGTGAGTTTTTGGACATGCTGAAAGATATTGAGTTCTTGATGCTTGTGAATCTTGTTTATTACAACAAAAAACTCTAAAAGCTCTAAATGAAAAATGGATAGCTGAATGACAACACACTTTAAGTGTAAGAATGTGAATACATACTTGACCAGCTATTATTTGAAATATCTGAGCAACTTGAAGAAAAATGGAGTTTACTGCACTTTGAGATAATGTAAATCTAGCTTCAAGACTTGAGTGAGTAAATAAATATTATAAAACAAATATTTGTGCCAGTGAAGATATTTACAATGATGCAAAAGACCTTTATACTTTCAGATATTTAGATGAAATCAAAGTAAAATGAAAAGATAATGCAATTAAAATTTATGAATTAATTTCAAGAATTTGAGAAGAAAGTGATTTTCAAAAAGATATTATTTCAAAATTTGAAAAAGCTATTTCTCTATACCAAGAGCAAAACTTCATTCAAGCTTTAGAGATATTCAAACAACTTGAATTGCTTTGAGATGCTCCAAGCTGAGTTTATTTAGAAAGATGTGAAAAATTCATGCATTCAAATGATGGATTTAATTGAATTACAACTATGGAAGAGAAATAATCTTGACAAATCCATATTTATTCATATAGTACACACATATTTTAAAAGTAATTTAGGAAAAATGTTTAAAAATATTAAAAACATTTCTAGAAGACAATTAAGACCTTTCTCTTAAGAAAGCCTTTTTGTCGTAGCTAAAAATTACTACTTTTAAAAAGCCTTTCACAAAAAGAAAGGCTTTTATTTTTTTTAACAAATAAAATTATGAGTGTAAATAAACATTGAGGAAAAGAAATTATTGAATCTAACAAAAAAAATTTTTTATTAGAAGAAATTAAACAAAAAATTGAAATTGCTCTAAATGCAAAACTTTCAGTTGATAAAAATATAAATATTTTAGAAGCACAAACTATTGAAAATCTTATTTTAGAAGAAAACAAAATAAAAAAACATATGATTGAAAAAGAAGCTTTGGAAATTCAAAAAGAAATAAATTCATGACTTTGACTTGTATTAAAAGTAAACTGAAATATTTGAGGTTCTATGAGTATGATAGAATTACCTATTTTAAAAGATAAAAATATGTATGAAGCTTGAAGTTTGATAGTTCATCCTGATTACAGAAAAAAATGACTTGCAAAAATACTTTCTCATGATATTTTTGACCATAATAAAAATAAAGCTATTTATTCAATTACAGAAGTTCCTTGAGTAATGCATATTTATAATGAAATTTTAAAATTACACCAATTTACAAAATTTGAAGTTCATCCTGAAATTTTAACTAAAATTGAAGAAGTTTGAGAATTACTTCCAACAGATATTATTTATTGAAATGATGAATTTAAAGATTTAAATGACGAATTAATCTACAAAACTTTCACAGGATGATTTAATGATCTTTAAAAATTAATTTTTCAAACTTATGATAAAAAACTACACTTTCACCTCAAATATTCCAGGAAAAAACATCCTAATACTTTGATGTGTTCATTGAAATGAAATTTGCTGACAAAAAGCAATTGATGAGATAATTTCCCTGTTTAATGAAAAAAAACTAAATGTAATTTCAGGAACAGTTACTTTTATTCCTATTGCAAATCCAAAAGCTTTTCAAGAAAATAAAAGATATATTGATGTAAATTTAAACAGAGTTTTTACAAAACATAAAAACCCAAAAAATTATGAGGAAAATTTAGCAAATGAATTAACTAATTTTATTGATAAATCTGATATTTTACTTGATATTCACTCAACTCACAGTGATGATGAACCATTTGTATTTTTGGATTATGATGATGAGGAAAATAATCTACTTGCAAAATCTTGCTTACTTGAAAATATCGTAGTTTGATGGCCAGAAATCTATAAAAATACTCAAAATTGGGATAGCTGTTCTTATACTCATTTTAAAAATAAAATCTGAGTTACAATGGAATGTTGAAATCATAACTCTCCAAAATCTGTAGAAATATGAAAAAAAGCAATAATAAACATTTTAGCAACTTACAAAATTATTGATAAAATTCCTGAAAATCTTACTAATTTCAATAAAATCAAAGTAGAATCTTTTATTATAAAAGAATTTGAATGAGTTTTAACTAAAAACTATAATCATTTAGATAAAATCACTAAAGATGAAGTAATTGCAACTTATGAAAATGGACAAGTTTTTAAAGCCTCAAAAGATGGTTATATATTACTTCCCTTTTTAGATGCACAAATTTGAGATGAATGGTTTTATATTTGAAGTGATATGTAGAAATTTTTAGAGAAATATATTGTCATCCTGAACTTGATTCAGGATCTTTTTTTGAAAACCTATTTTATAGATTCTGATTTTCTAGAGAATTACAAATAATTTTCAGGAGTTTTTTATTACCTTAAAATAAACATTTTTGTCTAATTTTTTAGAACAATATAAGTATAAAAATACATTAATTACAACATTTTAATAAAAAGTCAATATAAAATCTTTTTCTTTTTTAGTAAAATACTCTTAAATCCCCATTAACTAGGTAAAACCTAGTTTTTATTATAAATATAACAAAATACTTCAAGAAAAAATTTGACAAAATAAGATTAGTTAGTAAAATGCTTAGTTTCAAAAAAGTCAAAAACTGTATTTTCCTCTTAAAATACAGCAAAAATATGATTTTTATCATTTGACTTTTTTTTCAATATTAATAATATGAGGTTCCACAAACAAGTGGAAAACAAAAATAAATGTCCAAAGGGACAATCGAGGAGAGATGTGAAATGAGCACTCAATTAAATTTAGGATTGGAAGAGTTAAAAAAAGAATTAACAGACATTAAATACAAAGAATTAAGATGTCTGTTAACAAAAATAGACAGAGAAAGTCTATTAACTAAAAGTGCTGAAATTGAAATTAAAAGCTTTATTGCAATTTCATCGAATGAAGTAGAGACACTTTTTGAAGAAATTGCAGAGTTAATAAAAACTTCTAGTAGACATAAATTGGATTTATTGCAAGAAATTGCAAATAAATATGGGTTTACATCACTAGAAGCAAATACTACAAAGCTTTTAAAATCTAAAAATATAAAATGTGAGGATCCAACAATTGAACATGATTATTCTAATTGGGATGATTACAAAAATTCTCAAAGCCAAAAATAGCTATGAGCAAACTTTAAAAGCCTTCGGGCTTTTTTCTTTTTTTTGACTTTACTATTTATTAAAATATAATGTATTTACAAAAAAGGAGGTAATAAAATGTGTGATTTTATATTAAGAGAATATGATATTTTTCTTAAAAAAAACATTTTAAAATGCACAGTATACGGAGGTGACTGCAAAACAAAATGCAGATTATCTCATAAAGACTAGAAATAGTCTTTTTTTATTGACTTTTTTTAATTTTTACATAAATTATACAATAACTTTTTAAAAGGAGGGATTTTTATGAAATTTATAAAATTTTTCAATAATTTTTTTAATCCAAACAAAGATATTATTGCCTTTTTACAAAAAGAAAAAACAAAAATTGGAGGTGATAAAAATGCACTCAAGTAATAATAAACATAACGGCACTCATTTTTGTATTTGTGCCAAATGTTTAGAAAGGAGAGAATTCAAAAGAAGAATCTCAGAATTAAATGAAAAAGAGGAGGAAATAATGAAAATATACAAAAAGAATATTGCATATTACAAAAATACTGAAGAAACTGCAAAATAAAGCAGTTTTTTTACTGCCCTAAATTTATGATTTATTACTTGTATTTTTAGAATTTTTGAGTATTTTAAAGTAGTAAAAAAATACCTTAATTTTAATTAGTTTTTATGTTTGTACACTTACACAATCACACACACTTCTCTATTTTAGAATGACTACCAAAACCAAAAGACTATATAAAAGCAGCAAAAGCTTTTTGAATGCCAGCTGTTGCTATTACAGACACTTGAAATCTTCACTGATGTCATGAACTTTATAAATATGCAAAAGAAGAATGAATTAAGGCTATTTTATGAACAGAAATCAATATTTTATGATCTCTTGACTCAAAACTTACTCACAAAACTGTTTTACTTGCAAAAAGTCTTACTTGATACCAAAATATTATTGCTTTAACAAGTAAAGCAAGTTTAGAGAGACCTGGAAATACTTATGTTACCCTTGATGAAATCAAAGAGTATTCAAAAGATATTATTTGTCTTTCTTGACCAATAAATTGAGAAATTCCCTACTATATTTTATCAGGACAAAAGGAAGAAAAAATAGTTGCAAAAATTAGAGAATATGAAGAAATTTTTGAGTGAGAATTTTATCTTGAACTTATGTATCATGATGATATTCCAAAACAAAAATTAATAACAGAAGAATTAATCAAACTTTATGAAAAATATAGATTTAAAGTAGTTGCAACAAATAACTGTTATTACATAAAAAAAGATGACAAAAAAACTCAAGATGTAATTCAAGCTCTAGGAACTTGACATCAAATAGAAAATCCTGATAGACCTACAAAAATCACTTGAGATTATTCATTTTTATCACCTGATGAAATGGAATGTAATTTTTGATTTATTCCAGAAGCATTATCAAATACTCTAAAAATAGCTGAAAGTGTAGATATTCAAATTGAAACTTGAGGTATTTTAATCCCAAAATTTAGTCTACCAGATGAACATCAAAAAATTTTTGAAGAATCTATAGAATTTGAAAAAAATTACTATTACTCTTGAGAAGATGACATTGAAAGACAAAAATATATTAAAAAATTAACTTCAGATGAATGGTATTTAAGATATTTGTCTTATGTTTGATTAAACTGGAGATATGATTATTGAATTCCTAGAGATCAAATTTTTAAACTTGTACAAAAACTAGATAAACCTTGACTTCAAAAAAAACTTACTCAATCATCACCTCAGGAGCTAAAAGATTTATCTCTGACTTTTTATAGTGATGAAAAAAAAGAAATTTTAAACTCATTTCCCAAAGAGCTTCAAGATAAAATTGAAAGACTTGAATATGAACTTGTTGTAGTGCATGAAATGTGATTTGATGCATATTTTTTGATAGTTGCTGACTATATTAACCGGGCTAGAAGCCAAGATATTCCTGTTTGACCTTGAAGATGAAGTGCTGCTTGATCTCTAATGGCTTACCTATCTTGAATTACAGATATTGACCCACTTCCATACAAATTACTTTTTGAAAGATTTTTAAATCCTTCAAGAGTTTCAATGCCCGATATTGATACAGACTTTGCTGATGATGCCAGAGATAAAGTAATTGCTTATTGTAGAAATAAATACGGGTCTGACCATGTGGCTCAAATTTGTACTTTTGGTACATTTGCTGCAAGAGCTGCTGTAAAAGATGTTTCAAGAGTTATGTGATTAAGTTTTGCTGATAGTAACAATTTAGCTAAATTAATTCCTGAAAAACCAGGTACTAAACTAAAATGAGCTTTAGAAGAAAGTATTGAATTTCGTGATGCTTATGATAATAACCCTCTTTACAAAGATATTATTGATAATGCTCTAAAAATTGAGTGAAATGTTAGACAAATCTGAGTTCATGCTTGTGCTGTAATTATTGCACCAAAACCATTGACAAATTTTACTGCTCTAGCTCATCCACCAAAAGATCAAGAAGCTATTATTACTCAATATTCTGCTTACCCACTAGAGGATTTATGACTTTTAAAAATGGACTTTTTATGACTTAGAAACTTAACTATCATAAAAAGAGCTCTAAAAATTATTAAACAAAGTAAAAATATAGATATTGATATTTTAAAAATAAACTTATCTGACCCAAAAGTATTTTCCATATTTGCTGCTTGAGATACAACTTGAGTATTTCAGTTCGAGTCTGATTGAATGAGAAAATATCTAAAAGACTTAGCACCAGACTCATTTGAAGACTTAATTGCCATGGTATCTCTTTATCGTCCTGGACCTTTGGCTTATATTCCGACATATATTGATGTAAAATTTTGAAGAAAAGATTTGATGTATTTAACTCCAGAATTAAGAAAAATACTTGAAAATGTTTGATACACTGAAGATGAAATAATGGAAGAAAAAAGAAAATTAGAAGAAGATTTAAAACAAGTTTTGGATGTAAGTTACTGAATTGCCGTTTATCAAGAACAATTGATGTTTATCGTACAATATATGGCTTGATTTTCTCTTTGAGAAGCTGATATGCTTCGTAGATGAGTTTGAAAGAAAAAACTTGATGTAGTAGAAGCTTTAAAAAAAGAATTTATTGAAAAATGAGCAAATTATAGACAATACAAACCAGAAACTACAAATTACATTTATACAGAAATGATAATGCCTGCAGCCAATTATTCATTTAACAAATCACATGCTGCATGTTATGCTTTTATTGCTTACCAAACTGCATTTTTAAAAGCTTATTACCCTACTGAATTTCTTACAGCTCTAATGGTGAGTGATGAGGAAGATTTAGAAAGAATTGCTATGGAAGTAAGTGAGTGTGAGGAAAAAGGTATTAAAGTATTACCTCCAAGTATTAATGAATCTCTAAAACATTTTACTTATATTGATGATAAAACTATAAGATACTGATTAAAAGCTATTAAATGAATTTGAGACGGACCAATTAATGCATTAATTACAGAGAGAAAAGCTAATTGAAAATTTGATGATTTACAAACTTTTATAAAAAGAGCTTGAAAAGAAGTTATAAATAAAAAATCTCTTGAAGCTTTATCACTTTCTTGAGCAATGGATATTTTTTGAGAAAGATGACAAATTTATAAAAATCTTGAAAATATTTTAAAATATTCAAAACACGAAGAAAAAGCCACTAATTCAATGCAACTTTGACTTTTTGCAAACACAAAAGAAGACCGTTTAGTTTTGGAAACATATCCTGCTTTTAGTTTTTCAGAAATTCTTGATTGAGAAAAACTTGTTATAGGACAATCAATTTCTGGACATCCTTTGGACTGACTTTCAAGATATGTTGAAAAAAGATGACAAAATACAAAAATAATGACTATGAGTTTTGAAGAAATAGACAAACTTCCAGAAAAGAAAAAAGAAAACCAAGTTGTACAAATTGTCTGATATGTAAAAGATATGAGAAAATCTATGACAAAAACTGGTTGAACTATGGTATTTTTGTATTGTGAAACTTATGGATATGATTTTGAGGTGACTATTTTTCCAAAAGATTATGACAAATATAAAGATAAAATAGAACCAAATAAAATAGTTATTGTTACTTGAATGCTTAGAATTAATAATGAATATCAAAGAAAAAGTATTTTCCCAAGAGACCTAAAATCACTTTGAATTGACTTAGTAAGAGAACAAGCAATAAGTTTAGGACTTTTTGATAATATGAAATTTTGAAAAATTAAAAAAGAAGCTCCAAAAGTTCAAAAAGAAGAAATTAAAGCTGAAGTTTGAAATGTTGATATTGAAGATATTTCTGAAGATACTATTGAAATAAAAGATGAAATTATTGAAGAAAATAATTTAGATATTCAAGAAAATTTAGATATTTTTGAAGAAATACAAGATGAAATTACTGAGTATACTATAGAAATTCCACAAACTGCAACAAAACAAAATTTACTTGATTTAAAAGTATTCCTGCAAAATGAAAATTCATGAATTATTGAAGTATTTATAAATTTGAAATGACAAAAAATTTCTACAAAAATTAAAATTCAAAAACTTGATAATTTATTGAAATGGGTTTGAGAAAATTTGTAGTTAATAATTCACAAAAATGAGATGTTTCACCGATACATCTCTACAAAAAATCAGGAATGAAAATATTCATTCTCTACAACTTCTTTTACTCTTTTACTATTTACTCTTTATTCTTTTACTCTTTTACTATTTACTCTTTATTCTTTTCCCCTCTCCTCCAAAGGAGAGGGGTTAGGGGTGAGGTAATTTATTCTTTTACATTCTTCCCTTCATGCATGAAATAATTAAAAACTATCAAATCAAAGCCAAAAAATCACTATGACAAAATTTTCTAGTTGATGAAAATGTTTTAAATAAAATAGCAGGAGCCACTGCAACTGAAAATGAAAATATTTTAGAAATTGGTCCAGGATATTGAGCTTTAACTGAAAAATTATTAAATTCATCACCAAAAAGTCTAACTTTAATTGAGTTAGACCAAGATATGGTAAATATTTTAAACGATAGAATTTCAAAAAATGATTTAGATATAACAAAAACTGAATTTAAAATTAAAAATATTGATGTACTAAAATATACTCCAAATTTTTGAGATTATAAAGTTATTGCTAATATTCCCTATTACATAACTTCACCTATTTTACAAAAGTTTTTGTATGATGTTGAAACTCCAGCAAAAACTATGGTAATTTTGATGCAAAAAGATGTTTGAGATAAAATTTTATCTGATAAATCTTCAGTATTATCTTTATTTATAAAGAAAAAATGTTTAGTTTCTCAAATTACAATAGTTCCAAATACTTGTTTTGTTCCACCACCAAAAGTTCAATCAAGTGTTTTAAAATTTGATTATATTTCAAAATATGAGCATATTAATGATAAAAAATTTCTTGATTTTATAAAAAAATGTTTTGCTCAACCAAGAAAAAAACTCTTAAATAATCTATCATCTTTTTGATATTCAAAAGAGCTTATTTCAGAAATTATAAACAAATATTCACTTTGAGAAAATATTAGAGCTGATGATTTGAGTTTAGACCAAATTATACAAATTATGTGAGAGTTTTAAAAAAATAAGATAAACAAATTGTTTATCTTATTTTTTTATTCCTCATCTTCATCTCAATATAATTGTTTTTTCAGATTTGTTAGAATACATTCACGAGCTAAAGGTCAAATAATTCATTGATTTGAACTATCCCAATCACATTTTTCTGTTAAATATTTATTAACTGAATATTTTGTTTTTTCATCATAAACTCAAGAAACTTCATAATTAAAAAATCATTCTAATTTCAAAAATCTTTGTAAAAGCTTTACTTTATCTCAAGCACTTCATTGATATAAATTTGTATCAAAATCTATTTCTCTAAATACTAAATATTGTCTTTTTTTACTTTGTGTTTTCTCTACTTCTTCTTGTTTTTTCTCAAATTGTTTCACAATTTGAAGCCCTTGCATATAACGATAATATTTAAAATTAATTCAAATTCATAAAAGCAAAATAAGCATTATTGAAAACAAAAATTTAGTAAAAACATTTGATAAAATAATTTTAATACTTACTTTTAAAATATTTGTTTCTATTAAAAATAGTATAAAATAAAAACTCATTGCAAGTAAATAAACCACCAATCTTCTTCTATTTATCACTGATGTATCAACAAAAGCAATAAACATTGAACAAGAAATCAAAGAAATTACAAAAAAAGATTTAAAATTAATTTTTTGAATAATTTTTTCATATTCTATTTCAAATCAAGCTAATTTAGCAAAAAAATAAAAAGCTCAAATAATATATAAAAATGGAATAATTAATCATCTAATAAATCAAATATAAAAAGCTCAAACTAGACAAATTGTAAATAGAATAATCATAAAATAAAAAATATTTTTGTGATTATCAACAACATAATTTACTATTTTATCTCTTTTATCTTTAAAATTAAATCTAAATTTACTTAAGAAAAATTGTAAAATTCAAAGTCATAAAAAATAACTAGTATAAACAATAAAATGGTCAACAACAATATCTCTTCTAAACAATACAAATATTGGCAAACATAAAAGCAAAATTCAAGAAATCAAAAAAGTAATTCTATAATTTACATAATACAAAAAACTAAGTAATAAGTAAAAAATAAATCAAAATTTGAACAAATTATGGCTAGAAATACATAAATTTGTAATTAAAAAAACTACAGCTAAGATTTCTTTTTTATGTTTTATAACATTTTGTTTTCAAAAATATTTTACTAAATTCGTATTTAAAGTTATTTCTTTGAATTTATTAAATAATATGTCAATTAATGGCAATAATAACACAAAATACATTGATGCTAAAAATATTTCATAATTCCAAATATATTGGTCTAATAATACTGAAATAAACACAAAAAGAAAAGCAAACAACACATAAATGTATTTAAAAATTTGAAGTAACATAATTTATAATATTTAAATTAAACTAAAAAAATTATATGAAATATATTTTATTTTGCAATTATTTTAATCTTTTAGACATAAATTTAAAAATTTTTGATTTATATCTTTATAAAATAAATACTCAAATCTATTTTTTGCAAAAATTACTATTTCACTTTTATTATCAACTTTTTCAAGAGTTAAAAAATAAAATTGATTATTTTTAATAAATTCATTTTTTTTATCAATATATCAAGATTTTTTAATATCTAAGAAAGAAATAAAATCATTTTTATAAATTCATAAATCATAAATCAAATTTTTAAAATCATTTTTTGACATTTTTTTATATCATTTTTCACAAATAGTAGAGTTTGAAAAATTATAATTGATTTTATAAGTATTATTATTAACTATAATTTCATCTCAATTTATAGATAAAATAGGTTTTTTCAGAGTAAAATCACTTGCTTTTTTATTTCAAATATTATCAATATATATTAAATCTTCTAAAAAACTTCAAATATTTGTTTTTAAAAGTATTCAAGAATTCGGACATTTTATGTATTTTAACTTAAAATTAATAATTTCAATATCACTTTGTATTCAACAAAAATCTAGAATATTTTCTTTTGAAACTAAAATTTCTTCATTTTTAATTCTATAATAATCTTTAAAATACTCTATTTCAAAAGAATTTAATGGGTCAGCTTTATAATAATAAATTCATTTAATATCTTTTAAATAAGGTAAAATTAACTCTTTTTGATTAAGTTGATTTATAATTTTATTTGTATAAAAATATAGATTTACAATTGAAAATCATAAAAAATTTATCAAAAGTAAAAATATAATTATTTTACTAAAAAATTTATTTATACTTAATGCTATAAACACTAAAAAACTTATAAATACAACATATCTTGCCCAATAAATTGGCATAATAAGTAAAAAAACAAAAACATAAATAGAAACTCAAAATATGATTTTAAATTTTTTATCAAAATCTTTTTTAACTGTTTTTACTCATAAATATGAGATGATTAATATAATACTTAAAAATATTGCAACAGAATAAAATCCTCAAAATCAAGAAGTTAACAAATCATAAACATAAGTTAATTTATATGAGTTTAAAATGTCTTTTATTCAATTTAATGAGAAAAAATCCATTAACTTAATACAAGAATTATCAGTTTTACATCAAATAGTTGTGTTTGATGCAAAAGTATAAAAAAAATCATTTAATTTTGAAGTTTGTAAAATTGGTGGTTTATCACTAGCCATATTTGCTCAAATTGATGGACTTTTTCAAATAAATCCATAAAATAAATTTCATTTATTTATAAAATTTAAAATATAATTATGTAAAAGTACAAATAAACTTCATAAAATTGTAAAAGTTGAGATAGTTTTATACTTAAAAGTTTCTTTTATTTGAAAGAAAACATCTTTTTCAAAAACTATTTTTCTTAAAAAAATTCACAAAAATAATGCTCAAACTCAAAATCACAAATATGTAATTTTTGCACTTCAAATAATTCACAAAAGTATTAGTCAAAAAAGCATTTCCCCATTAAATACATAAAATATTAGATTTACAAGCATTAAAAATAATACATCATCAATGTATAAAGTAAAAAATTGGTTTATTACAACAGGATTTAAAATAAATAAAATTCAAATTAAAATATTTAAAAAATTATTTTTTAAACTAAATTTTTTAAGTAAATAAAAATAATTAGAAAATGTTATGAAAATAAGAAAAACCTTTAAAATTCTAGCATCTAAAATACTTCAAAACAAGCTAAACATCGAAAATAATATTTCAATAGTTTTTGGATAAAATGACAAAAAATTACTATAATTTCAAAAATCATCATAAAAAATATTTTTTCAGTCTAAAATTTGTAAAACTGCATCCAAATGATAAGTATTTCAATCAAAACTTATATCAAAAATATTTTTGAATAAAAAATGAAATATAAAAAATACAAAAAAATATCATAAAATTGAAATATAACTATTTTTTCTAAAATAAAAAATAGTTGAAAATAAAAAACTTACAAAAAATATGCAAAAATAAATATATTTAACACTTGTAAATCACAAAATATTTACAAATAAAAACATTATTAAATACAAAAAACAGGTTAAAACAAAGCTTTTTGAAAAATTTGAAAAATTATCCATATTGATTATTAAAAATTAATCTTTTTTAAAGTATATCTAAAAAATAACTAAAGCAAAAAAAAATGAAATTATTTAATTTATTTATAATAATTTTTTTTGATAAATAAGAGGTTTATTTTTATTTGATTTTATAAAAAAAAAGAATATATTTAAGTTCAATTTTATTTTAATATTTTATATATTTATGAATTTAGTAAAAGCTATTATAAAGGAAATTAGAGTTCATCATTGGATTAAAAATGTACTTATTTTCTCACCTATTTTTTTTAGCAGACAATTACTTCATTTCGAGTATTATCCAAAACTAATTTTATGATTTATTGCTTTTTCAGTTATAGCTAGTTCAGTTTATGTGATAAATGACCTATTTGACATAGAAAAAGATAGAAAACATCCAAAGAAAAAATTCAGACCTATTGCATCAGGAATTATTTCAAAACCTATGGCTTATGTTATGATTTGAGTTTTAACTTTAGTTTGATTTTGAATTTGATTTTTTACAAATATTTGATTTTTAGCTTTATTAATTTCATATTTTATCTCAAATCTTATTTATTCAATTCAAGCAAAACACATTGCAGTAATGGATATTATGTTCATTTCAATAATGTATTTTATGAGAGTTTTAGGTTGAGCTTTAATTATAAATGTTGTGATTTCATCTTATATTTTCATCACAATATTTTTCTGAGCAATGTTTTTAATATCAGCAAAAAGATATGCAGAACTTATTTGAGATTCAAAAGAAAAAAGAAAAGTTTTAGAATTTTACAACGAAAAAGTTTTAGAATCAATTTTCCTACTTTCAATGACTGTTGCACTTGTTTCATATATAATGTACTCTATTAGTCAATGAGGAATTTACTTTTATTCAAGTATTTGTGTAGTTTATGTTTTTATAAAATATGTTTATCTTGTATTTTGAGAATGAAAATGAGAAGAACCAGAAATTATTTTAGTTAAAGATAAAGCTACTTTTGCTTCAATTATGTTATGGTTAATTTTTTCTTTGTATTTTTACTACAATGATGAAATAAGCTTAATTTTAACAAAAATTATTAATTAACATAAAATATATGAATACTATTAACTCTACAAATACTGTTAATCTTTCTGAAAAAGAAAATATAAATACCAATTTTAAAATCACTGAAGAAATTAAGAAAAAAGTATTACTTGCACTATATTATTATGATCCTTATGTTAGCTGATTAACTATTTATGCTAAAAATTTAGCTGAAGAATTAGCTTTAAAATGATACGATGTTACTGTTTTTTGTGCACAACACGAAAAAGATTTACCTTTAAATGAAACAATTAATTGAGTAAAAGTAATTAGAGAAAAAGTATTATTTAATCTTTGAAAATGAGTAATTATGCCATTTTTCTGGTTAAAAACAGCTTTAATGGCAAGAAAAATGGATGCAGTAAATCTTCATTTTCCAAATGCTGATTTATGACTTTCAAGCTTGTTTATCAAAAAAGAAAAACTTTTTGTAACATATCATTGTGATATAAATCTATGAGCTTGATTTGTAAATAAAACTATTCAAGCAATCTCATTTTTTCTAATGAATATAGCATTAAAAAGAGCAAAAAATATTGTTTGAAACTCAAAATCATATTTTGAAGCTTCATATTTTAAAAAATATATTGATAAATTTGTTTGAATTTATCCACCAATTGATTTTAAAAAGATTTGAGCTTGAACTGAAGCCACTGAAATTCCTGAAAATGATTGAATTTATAAAATCTGATTTTTATGAAGAATTGTTTATGAAAAATGAATTAATTTCTTACTTGAAGCTTTACTTGATGAAAGACTAAAAGATAAAAATTTTCACTTATATTTATGATGAGATTACAAGGCAGTAAGATGAGGTTCAGTTATGTGAGAACTAAGTTGATTAATTGAACAAACTAAAGATAAAATCACATTTTTATGAAATCTAAATACTACTCAATTAAAAGATTTTTTCTCAAAATTAGATGTTTTAGTTTTACCAAGTATTGACCCACTTGAATCATTTTGAATGGTACAAGTTGAATCAATGTTTAATAACACTCCTGTAATTGCTTCAAATATGCCTTGAGTAAATGAAGTAGTAAATAAAACTGGTTTTGGATATTTAACAATTCCTAAATCAAGTGCTGACCTTGCTATTCAAATAGAAAAAATGATTCAAGAAAAAGAAAAATATAGAGAATTAAGAAAAAATAACACTATAAAAGAAACTGTATTAAAAGATTTTGCTACTGAGAAAACTGTAGAAGATTATATAAAAGTTTTTAAAATTTAATGAAATATTATTTAATGTAAGGAACAAATATTTTCGTTCCCCAAAACAACAAGTAAGGAACACAGGCCTGTGTTCCCTACAACATTTTAATTAACATTTAAACCTATACAAATGCCTTCAATACTACAAACAGTAATCCTATTCACTACTTGAATTTTAATGTGATCATCAGGATCAATTTTTATGAGTTTAGGATCAAGACAATTATGACCATTCTCAGTGAGTTTTAAATTTTTCTTAGAAATGTTTACAAATCCATACATTTTAATTAGTTATATTTTGTATTTTATACCAGCTTTACTTTGGACTTACCTACTTTGAAAATATCCTGTAAGTTTTGTACAACCAATTTTGGCTTTAACTTATGTAATTACTCCAATTATTTGAATTTTTATTCTAAAACAAAATGTTCCTCCAATGAGATGGATTTGAATTGCAGTAATTATTATTTGAGTAATAATTGTTTGAATTACTTGAAAAAAATAAGAAGTTTTGTGAATACTATATATTTTAAAATATTAAAAACCCTTTTTCCCTTCCCTTAGACTTAAGGGAAGGTGGTCTTTAGACCGGATGGGTTAATTATTTTTAAAAATACATTAGTTTACTCAAAGCTTCTTTTAGCTTTTAAAATTATTTTATGCAAAAACTCCTTGACCAAATTATAAGTGAAAATATTTCTTTTGACGAGAAAATTATTAAATTAAAAACTCTTTTCAAAGAAAATAATATTATGTACTTTTCTGATTTTGATGATACTTTATCAACAAATGATTGTGTGTTTTTTACAAAAGTAAAATTACTTAGAAAATTTAAACTTTTTAATGAAAAACATATAAATAAATTAATTGAAACATTTAAAATAAATCAAAAATTTCCTCTTCAAACAAATACAAATTTTATAATTATATCAAGAAATAAACACTCTTTTTTAAAAAAATTCTATGAAACAAAAAAAGAATATTTACAAAAAAACAATATAAAATTAGCTTGAGTTATTTGAAATGATGATAATTTTAAATACTCTTCTCTTGATAAACTGGAGTTTTTAAATGAAAATAATATTTTTATCTGAGATAGTTTTGAAAATAAAAAACTACAAAATTATTCACATTTTATAAATGTAGAAAAAATGTCTAAAATCAAAATAAAAATAATAGAAACTAAAAAAATATTTATTTTAATAAAATTTGTGCTAAAATGATTTTAATTTTTGATATAATAGTGTGACTTTTGTTGTGATTTTATTTATGCAACAAAAAATATATTGCTTGAAAGCTCTCAATTCTACTAACTCCATTTTTATTTATTGTTATAAAATCAATACTTTTAGGTATTTTTTTATGATTATATTACAAATATAACAAAGATTTTATCATACAATATTCATTTTTAATAAATTATGTTGTAAGTTTATTTTTACTTATAAATATCAAATTTTTAAAAATTAAAAATATTTTTGAATTCAATTTACAAACAGTATTTTCAGCAATATTTCTTGGAATTACATCTATTTTAATATACAATGTAATCCCTTATGGATGAGATGAATTAATGTATCACCTACCAATTTCAATTGAACTTTTAAAAAAATGATCATGGATGTCAGATTTGTGATTAAGTCATTATTGGCATAATAATATTCGGCAATGGTATCCTAAAAACCTATATTTTGTAATTGATTATTTCTTTGTTATTTTTAAACAAACAATAGTTTGATTTCAAGTTTATCCAGTTTTTGCATTATTTTGATTTTTCTTATCAGCTTTAAAAATTTTTAGATATTTTTTTATTAAAAATGAAATTTTAAACAAAGATATTGCTTTATATTCTTGAGTTTTAGCTTGTAGTATTCCTGTAATTTACTTGCATTTATTCATAAAAGTTGATATTTTATTTTTCTCAGTAGTATTACTTTTAATCTATAATTTACTTAACTTTGTAAATATTTATTTTGTCATAATATTATTTTTTCTAATTTTATGATTAAAAATTATTGGAATTTATATTTTATGAGTTATTTGAATTTCATTTTTTACATATTTACTTATTTTTGAAAGACAAAAATTTAAAGATATTTTCAAATTAATTTATAAAAATATTTTCAAAATAATTATATTTTCTATATTAATTTGATGAATTTTTAGTTATAGTTTTTTATATAATGCAAAATTTAATTGAAACTTTTTCTATCCAGTAAATATTGTGCATTTTGCTGATAGTGGATGATATATTTCCCTATTTTGAATAAGAAATTATCTTAGAGATTTCATTTTCAGTGATTATTGAAATTACATTTCTCTAAAAAGTTGATTATTAACTTATATGAATATTTGAGCTTATAATTATGACAGATGATTATGAGTTATGTGATTTTTCTTCATTGTTTGAATTATTTTATACTTTTTATTTTGGAATAAAAAACAAGACAAAACAAATTATTTTATTTATGTTTTATGAATTGTTTTTGTATGATTATCATTTAGTAAATTAAATATATTATTTTGACATAGATATCAAATTTTTATTTATGTTTTACTTACTTTTGTTTTAGTTTATGCATTATATTCTTTTAATAAAAAATATTACAAATTTGCAATTTTTATTATTATTTGAGCTAATTTAATACTTAGTTTTCCTTATATTTGATCTTTTGCAGAAAAATATTATGGATTTAAACAAATGTATAAAATCACAACACCTAATTATTGTGATAAATTAGACAATATTTGAGATATTTCAAGAGATGATTTTAGAGATTGATGGAAATATTTATGTAAAAATATTGAGAGAAAAAATATTTTAACTATAAATCAATCTTTTAATTTTTATTTATATTGAAAAAATTTTGATAATAATTTATTTAATGAGTTATTTTACTCAAAAATAGAATTTGAAAACTACATAAAAGAACATAAAATTGATTATATCATTACTTGAAATAGAAATAATTTGTATACAAAATATTGAATAAATAAAAATACATTCTACACTAATTCTACTGATGCTAATGATGAAATTACAAATTTTTGTAAAAAAAGTAATTATGAAAATATTATTTGATTAAATATTGATTATAAACTAACAAATAAAGATGATGTTAAATTTAATTTTTGATTAAATAATTACAATAATAGTTTTATATTAGATTGAAAAAATACTAAATTTAGCTTTCCAAAAACTCAAATTAACAATTTATGTTTAAGTATTTATGATACTCCAACTAAATCTCTAAATAATGATCTTAAAAAAATAACGATTAATTCTCTACAATTAATAACTGAATCAAATGAAAAAATTAATATTGATTTAACTTGATTTAAATTTGAAAAAAAAGCCTTTGAAGATTATTGGCTTGATGACTTATGATATAAAAGAGTTTTTAGTGATGACTATAACAAAATTGATTATTTTTATATTTGGAAAAAAGAAAACTAAAAAAAAGATGCAATGCATCTTTTTTTTAGTTTTAATGACTATGTCCACAACAATCATCACCATGAACATGATCATGTCATTCCATAGCTTCAGCTTGTTCATTTAAAAAATCCATAAAACTTTGAATTAGTACTTCAACAGCTTTTCCATCATCATTTATAGCTTCACCTTTTTCATCAAGCATAATATTTTTGATTAAATCAAGATGTTCTCTATATTTTCCATCAATTTTTAGTTCAATTTCTGTCATAATTTTTTTATTATAAAATAAGTAGACTAATTATATTTTAAAAATGTTTTTAGTCAAAAAGTATTTTCTAAACCCTATATTCTATATATTCAACTTCTTTTTTAGAAATAATCTCTCTTATCATTTTTTCATTTTTATTTAAACTTGAAGTTCATGATTTCACTTCTAAAAATACTATTTTTTTCAAATCTCATTCATTTAATCAGTCAAAAATTATATAATCTATTCATTTCCCAACAAATACCATATCTTTGGGTTTATATGGAAAATTCGGTAAAAATGGCATAATTTTTTCATAAACTTCTCATAAAATCACTGATTTTGATTTTTTAATTGAGGCTTTTCTATCTTCTTTTATAGATTTATATCTTGAAATTTTTGAAAATAATATTCAAATAATTACTCAAAAAATAACTCATAAAACAAGAATTCAAATATATTTTAAATTTTCCATATTACAAATTTTTCTCAAGTAATAAATAAGCTTCTTCAAAAATTTCACAATTTAGTTTTTCTAATTCCTCAGTTTTAAATTTTGATAAAACCCAATCAGATAAATCAAATCTTCTATCTTGCCCGATTCAGATTTTAATTCTCTTAAATTCTTCTCCAATATATGAAATAATACTTTTAACTCAGTTTTGCCCTCCAGCACTTCATTTATCTCTGTATCTTATTTTTTCAAAATCCAAACTTATATCATCATAAATCACAAAAATATCAGAATTATCTATTTTATAAAAATTCTTCACTTGCATTACAGCTTCACCTGACAAATTCATAAAAGTCTGAGGTTTAAGCAAAATTGTCTTTTCTCAAGCAAAAAATGTTTCAATTATTTCTCACTTAAATTTTTTATTTTCTTCCCAAGAAGAACTTATTTTTTTGTAATCACAAAGCCGATCCAAAAACATAAATCATACATTGTGTCTAGTAGTTTTATACTGAGTTCCAGGATTTCCAAGTCAAACTATTAATTTCATTTTTTATTTTTTATGTGTTAAATTTTAATTAATTTCCCCGTAGAGACAGATTGCAATCTGTCTCTACATTTTTTATTATTCCTTATTATTCCCCTCTCCTCCAAAGGAGAGGGGCTAGGGGTGAGGGCTTTAAAACTAGGGTGAGGACTTTTACTCCATAAACTTGCTATGAACTTCTTTTAATTTTGTATTTGTTACATGAGTATAAACTTGAGTTGTAGAAATATTTGAATGTCATAAAAGCTCTTGAATACTTCTCAAATCAGCTCCAGCAGTCAAAAGTGTTGTAGCAAAACTATGTCTTATAGTATGAGCTGAAACTTTTTTTGAAATTCAAGCCTTAAGTGACCTTTCCCTAATCATATTTGTAATAAAAAATCTTGTAAGTCTAACACTTTCATTATCCAAAAGATTTATATTATCAACATCAAAATTATGTCTTATAAAAAGTGGAGAAAAATTATCTCTTCTAGCTTGTAAATATTCTTCAACTACTTTTTTAGCTTCCTCATTTACAAAAATCATCCTAAGTTTAGCTCATTTTCATCTAATAGTAAATTGCATACTATCAAAATCAACATCATCTCTATTTAAAGCCGTTAATTCTGAAACTCTAAGCCCTGTAATATAAATCATTTTTATAATAGCCAAATCCCTTTTTCATTTAATATCAGATGTATCTATTTCATCAAACAAACTAAGCAATTCTTTGTGAGATAAAAAATCAACAAGTCTTTGTTTATCTTTCATCAAATCTATTTTAGTTGGAGCTAAAACTTCATAATTTTCTTTAAGCAAATACTGCAAAAAAGCTCTAATACTTATCATATATGCATTTGCTGTTTTATAAGAAATATCTTTTTTCTCTTTATGCAAAGCAATTCTAAAATCATTTGCATTATCTAAAGTAATTTCATCTACATTTATATCTCTTTTGTACTCTTTTAATAAAAATTCCTCAAATTTATTTAAATGTCTTGTATATTGCTCTTGAGTTTTATCTGATTTTCATTTAAAAACCACAAGCCAATTTAAAAATTTATCTTTAGCTTTTGAAAATAACATATTTTATTTTTTATAAAATAATTTTTTTTATTATATTTTTTATTTCACATAATGCAAATTTAGGGATATTTTGGATTATCCAACTTTAATTTATTATTTTTTTAGGAACGATGCAATCGTTCCCTACTATTACCTTTCTCCTGGAAGGGGAAAGGGCTAGGGATAGGGGTATTAATTATTTTTTCCTTTCTATTCCCCTCTCCTCCAAAGGAGAGGGGCTAGGGGTGAGGGATTTTAGAGAAGTTAGTGATGAAGGCTTTATTAAAATGGGCTAGGGGTGATGTTAAAAAAAAATGAAAAGTTTTTAACTTTTCACTTTGGTTTAATTTATTTTGCAGATAAGTCTTCTTTGAAATGGTCAAATAAGTGATTTACTAAATCATCTAATTTTTTAAAATCTTCTCTTTCATATCTAAAAGATTTACCATCAATATTTATTTGTAAAACTCAGTCAAATAGACTTCTTGAATTTTTATCAACCTTTAAATCAAGGATTCATTCAACATCTTCTCAGTCTAACTTATTTAGATAACTACCTAATTTAGTTTCTATATTTGAAGTAAGTAATCTTTCAACAACTTCTTTTGACTCCTCTGGAGTATGTAGTTTTATTTGTAATTTCATAATTTCAATAATTAAGAAATAAAATTTTACATAAATAATAGTATGTTAATTTGTATTTGTTTTAACATAATAATTATTATGTACTGAAAGTATAGCACATTTTTTAAAAAAGCAAAATTAATTTTTAACATTGTTTTTTTTTAATTTTTGATTAAAATTAATCGGCCAAAATATTAACTATCTTGGAAATAGTTTAATTATTTAATTATATATTATGTCAAAAAGACTAGAATTATTAATGCCAGCATGAGACTTAGAAAAGCTAAAATTTGCTTATGCATACTGAGCTGATGCATGTTATGTTTGAGCTCCAATGTTTTCACTAAGAGCTAGAACAAATGCTTTTACAATGGAAACTCTACAAGAAGCTGTAGATTATGCACATAATCTTTGAAAAAAAATATATTTCACAGCAAATATTTATGCTCACAATCTAAAAATCAAACCATTTTTAGCACAATTTAAAAAAATGTATGAAATGAAACCTGATGCTTTTATCATGGCTGACCCAGGACTTATACATATTGTTAGACAAGAATTTCCTGATGCAGTAATTCACCTTTCAGTTCAAGCAAATAATACAAATTGGGCTCAAGCTAAATTTTGGGATTCAATTTGAATAAAAAGAATTATTTTGTCTAGAGAAATTTCTATAAAAGAAATGAAAGAAATTCATGAAGCAGTTCCTCATATGGAACTTGAAGCATTTGTACACTGAGCTATTTGTATGGCTTATAGTGGAAGATGTTTAATTTCTAATTACTTATCAAATAGAGATTCAAATCAATGAACTTGTAGTCATTCATGCCGTTGGGAATTCAAAGTTTTTAAAGATGATAAAACTGAAGCTGAACTTGAAACAGTTACTTGAAGACCTGAAGATTATACTGAATTAACTTGAAATTTTTACTTAGATGAGAAAGAAAGACCAGGTGAATTAATGGAAATTGATGAAGACCAATACTGAACTTATTTAATGAATTCAAGAGACCTGTGTGCTATTGATTATATTAAAGAATTAACTGATGCTTGAATTATTTCATTTAAAGTAGAATGAAGAAATAAAACAGTAAATTATATTGCATCAACTGGACTTGCTTATAGAGAAGCTCTAGATGCAGTAGAAGCTTGAAAAGAATATGATGTACAAAAACTAGCTTGAGAGTTATTTTCTATTGCAAATAGATGATATATTCCAGGATTTTTAGCTTGAAATCCTTGAGCTAATGCACAATTTTATGAACAAAATGGTTGATATCAAACAAAAGTATTTCTTGGAATTATTAAAAATTTTGATGAAAAAAATAAATTATCAAGAATTGAAGTAAAAAACAGATTTGATTTATGAGATAAAATTGAAATAGTTACTCCTGAATGAACTTTTACTCATAAAGTTGAAACTATCAAAAAAATTACAACTGCAAATAAATCAACTTGAAGAGAATGATTTAGACCAGATACTTACAATCCTGAATTATCAGAAGATGCAACTTCAGCTCATGGATGAGGTTATGAAGTATGGATAAATATGGATAAAGATTATTGAGAATTAGCTTTAATTAGAAAAGCTTTTTAAACAAAAAAAAGACCAAAAGGTCTTTTTTTTTCACACAAATAAAATACTTTGTGTAAAAATTTCTTCTTTGGTATAAAGTTTATTATTAATAAACAATTTACCGAAAAAGTTTTTTAAATCTAACTCACCACATCTAACATTAAATGTGATAAATTTTTTAGTTTCAGTACAAACAAATGTAGCAAACCCATCATATGGACAGCCATTTTTCATTATTTGTACTTTTTGCTTTTTCAAATGCATTTCTTCAAAATTATTATAATAATATACAAGTAGTTTTTTTGCTTTTTTTTGCTTTTCTGGACAAGTAATTTTTTCTCCATGAAAGCTAAAAAAATCTTTTTCTTTTTTAATGTTTTTGTAAGCAATTATGTCTGGCATTTTTTCCTCCTTTTTTGTTTTTTTTATATTTATTTTATTTTTTACGAATACATTATATATAAAAATAAGCTAAAAGCAATAATTTTGCTTTTAGCTTATTTTTATTTTTCTAAATGTTCTTCTTCATTATGCTCTAATTCACTATGAACTTCATGTTCACTATGTTCAATATGTTCATGAGCTCCAAAATGTGCAAATCATAAATAAGAAACAGCTCATAAAATTACAAAAATCAAATAAACAAATTTAGTTTTCATAGTTCATTTTGATTTAAAACTTGGAAAAATATCAGCCAAAGCTGTATACAAAAGTCCTCAGGCAATAAATGCTAAAACTAGAAAATTATATTTTTCTAAAAATCCTGAAAAAGGTAAAGTCAACAAACTTCAAAATACTCAAGCCAAAGCTCAAATAATAACTATTTTTAAATTATGATGATTCATAAAATAATTTACTATATTTTGAGGAATGCTATGAAGTAAAATAGCCAAAGTTACTGCAAATCAAAAATGAGTATCTATTGCAAAAGCTACAAATATTTCAAATCAATGAAATAAATTATGTAAAAAAGTTCAAATAAAAATCAATTTTGAAGATTCATGGTCATGTTTATGTTCATGAGAATGCTCTAAATCCTTACAATGATGCCAATGTAGGAACAATTCCAAAACATAAAAACCAATTACTCATAATAACACTATAAAAAATGCTAGTTCAAAATTAGTTGAATGATGTGCTATTTCAGGGAAAAATCCAAGAAAAACTATTCAAAGTAAAAGTCAAACTGTTAAAGCTGTTATGTAATCAAGATAATTTCTTATTTTTGTTAATTTTTTTACTCATAAAATAATTACAACTAAACTAAATCAAATAATCAAATTTCAAAGTAAACTTCATAAAAATGGAGACATACACAAAATATTAAAATGTAATATTTTAGGATTATATTATTTTTGTTAGGTATGTCAAACTTATTATTTTTTATCAGACTAAACTTGATTTTTAATCTACTACTCTGTCATCCTGAACTTGATTCAGGATCTATTTTTTATTTTCCATTTATAAACAAATTTTGATAATAAATATTTTTTTATATAATACTTAAAATATTTATTAAAATTTTTATTATGAAATGCATAAATAATTGTTGGAAATATGAAAATAACATTGAAATTACTCATTCAATAATTCATTATCTATTTTCTATTGATTTCTTGCTAAAAACCTCTTGATATGCAAGATGAGTTGATATAGCTAAGAATTTATCAATTACACCTTGAAGTTGCTCTACAGCTTTAAAAAACCTAATTAAAAAATGATTTATTTATGAAGATACAAATAAATTTATTTTTCTAACAAAACTTTGAGAAGAAATTGTAGAAAAAGCCAATTATAAAAGAAATATTTTACTTAATTTTTTCAAAAATACTCTAAGTCTTAATGACAATATTTCAAATATAAATGCTTGTAATATTGAACATTTGCTTAGTGATGAAGTTATTGAAGCCATCAAAAAAATCTCTAATTAAATTAGAGATTTTTTTACTCTTTCCTTCCTCCCCACTCAACAACATAAAATCATTTTCTATTAAATCTTTCAAGCTTTTGCTCTTTAAATTCAATAAAATCATCAAGTCACTTAAAATTCATAAAAACTCTTAAAATATTATCAGGCTTTGGATTTATAGTAATTGGAGCAATTTTATCCATTTGTTTTGTATTTAGAAAATTTATGAAATAAAAATTATTTTTTTGCATTTGTGGCAACCAATATTTTTTAAATTCATTAATTTCTTTTGAATTTAATCATAAATAAGCCAATTTTTCATCAAAAAAACTATCTAATTTTCATTTTTCAATTACAAAACCTTCGTCAGGAACTTTGTATTTTAGTAAATCTTCCCAAAATAAATAATCATATTTAATTCCTGTTTTTTTATCTACAATATTTGAAAATTCATCACTTTCCACATCCCAAATTTTTAAGTATTTTGGATAAGTTATCAAATTTTTAAAATCCCAATCCAAACTTACTTTTATATCAGTTTTTTGCTTTGGATAAAGATAAATCACAGGTTTTGCTCAACAAGCTGATGGTTCACTCAAACTCCAAGATAAAAACATTACATTTCTTCAAAATGGGTCTTTATAAAAAAATAATGGCATATTTTCTACAAATTCATCATAATTCCATATTTTTACATTTGAACATTCAATTTCTTTTGAATAACATCAATGCATATCCAATTTATTTATGTACAAATATTTATACATTGCTTTTAAAAATTTATGATTTTTATCTTTAAATGAATAAATTTCAGACTCTCACATTTTTCAAATTACTCACAAATCAATTTCTTTAAAACTTACTTTTTCATCATATTCTCTCCGATTTCTTGCATCTTCTTTAGAGATTTTATTAGCATCAAGTAAATCTGATACGATTCCACTTCATTTAAAATTATATTCCCCATTTATCACATACATATAAGTTCATTTTTTCACTCAACAACTTGCTGTTTCACTATAACTATAATTATCTTCTAATACTTGAGTTTTCCCATTTTTATCTGTAAATTCATATTTTATTTCCCAATCATCAATTTTTTTTCAAAATGGAATTTTTAAATTATACAAAGCCATAGTTCAGTCAGGCATTTTATAAAAAATTGCATTTGATTTAAAATAATTATAAATATAGTTTTGCTCATAAAATAAACTTTGTTCACTCTCTGGCAAATTACTTAAATCATGAAATTTTAATTTTTCTAATTTTTGAAAATTCTCATCTCAATAAACATTATTTTTCTTTTCAATATAAAATTCTCAGTCTAAGTTATCTATTTTTTGTAAATATCTACTATCAAAAAATACTCCAGAACTTCAAATCAATTCTAAAACATAGTCTTTTCAATTTCTAGAAAAATTTACTTCATTTTTTAAATCATATTTATCTTTTAAAATATCTAAAAAATATTTTTCTTCATCTAAAATCACATTATCTTTTATTAGAGTTTTTTTAATATTTTTAATTTCTTTTTCTATTGAAATACTTGGAATATAATAATATTTTCCCTCAAAATTCACAAAATACAAAAGTCTAATATTTGAAACTACTACACTTCTAGCCAAAATTAAATCTCAAGATTTACGATTTTCTAAACTAATTTTTCATAAATTATGATAACTAGTATCTCTTTCTACATAATCTCATAAATCACTAAAAGCTTCTTTAAAAAATCATAATTTATCTATTTTTTCAGATTTAAATTCTATACTTCAAGAAAAAGCTTTAATTTCTTTTTTTTCTTCTATTTTAACTTCTTTTTTCTCTAAATTTTTAGTATTTTCAATAACTTCTTTTTGAGTATTTTCACATCAAAACAGCAAAATTATGCTTATTAAAACAATTATTTTTTTCATTAAATTCTATTACAAAATAAATCCAACTCTTTTTAGAAATATATTCAAAATACAAAAAATAGCAAAAAAAAATGGAGTTACCCATTTTTTTGTTCACATTGTGGTTTATAATATTTATCAAGTTCGGCAATTAGTTTATCATCACATCATTCTAAAGATTTTAATATTTTAATCATTTCATCATAATAATTAAAACTATTTAAAAAAATAAAACTTTCTTTGAAATTAATATCAAAAATCCGTGAAAATGTGCTAATAACTACATCTATTTTAGTATTAATATAATCTCTTCACAATTGTTTTTTTAATTTAATATTTTCAAAATTTTCTTTAGAAATAGGTCAAGTTAGATGATTATCTCCTAAATTAAAGAAAAAATCATTTGGATTATAAATTGAATAAATCATATTTTGTACTTTATCAGCATCTCTTATAATTTTTGCAATAAATACGGCTTTTTCCCTATCTTCTTTAGACAAAGCTAAATATTCTTCATCATTAAACATTTCATCAATTGAGTATTTATTATGATATTTAACTGATAAATTAATCATATCATCATAGATTCAAATTTCTTTTAACATTTTATATCATTCAGTTCAGTGATCAAAAATAGATTCAGGTAAAATCTCTTCTCAATCATTTTGAAATGCTCTAGCTATATCATGTAAAATAAAACTCATTTCTGAAGCATTAAATAATTCTTCATCATAAAATCAGTTTTGTTTCATAAACAAAAGTATCATTCTTCCACATTCTAAAACTCACATTGTATGTCTTACTTTATGTGCATTATATCTTTTTACTAATCTTGATTTTTCTTCAGTTGTTCCATCAAAATATTTATCTAAAAATACTTGTGTTGCTTGTGTTAAACTATACATTATATTATAATCATTAAATAATAAACAAAAGAAATTATATAAAAAAAGAAATTAATATCAATAAAATTTTGAAAAAATACAATTTTTAATATAATTATTTATTAAAATTAAATTAAAATTTATGAATCTACAAATAAGCCAAGAAATACTAAATAATTTCAAAAATGATATAAAAATATTTTTCTATAATTCTTGATGTGAATGAACAAAAATTGATTTAACATCAGATTTTTCAAAAGAAAATCTAGAATTTATAACTCAAAATTGAAAAAATATATTTTTTGAAATAAATGATAAAAAATATCTAGAAAATGCTAAAATTCTACCTTTTCTAGATACTAAAAATCCTCACTCAAAAACCTCAAAATATCTTTTTACTTCTCCATTAATTACCTCAAGATGTGGTTGTTCAACAAGTTTTTCATTTGAAAATAAACTAATTTCCTCTCAAAAATTAAAACTTTTAAAAAATGCTCTAAAAAATAAAGCTTAAGATTATTCTCAAGCTTTATTTTTTATCTTTATGTAAAATATAATATATACTGTTGTATAAATAATTGCTAATTATATTAAATAACTAATGTGAAATTTTGTAAAAAAAACATTAAATAACTGATTAAAAAAATCTAAAACCCCTAAATAAAAAAGCAAAAAATATGAATCTAAAAAATAAAGATTTTCAAAATTTATATTTTTTAATACTTTTTCTTTAAAATTTTACCTAGTTTTTCCCTTTAAATAA
>RRZT010751429.1_pt1 | contig 40501 bp, 29 predicted proteins | sample 2165551 | NCBI WGS metagenome assembly RRZT01 (sample SAMN10456910, study PRJNA506462) | wastewater metagenome | biome: wastewater; feature: sludge; material: wastewater sludge; isolation source: wastewater sludge with Escherichia coli K12::gfp cells carrying plasmid... | place: USA: Moscow, Idaho...
GTCCTGGTTGCCGCGCGTCTCGAACACGGCGGCCTGGCCCATCTTGGTCAGCCCCAGAAAGGCGTGCGGCGACTACGCGGCCAGGATGGCGTCGGCCGCCATCTTCACGCTGCCGCCGGTGCCGTTCTTGAAGCCCACCGGGCAACTCAGCCCGCTGGCCAGCTGGCGGTGGCTCTGGCTCTCCGTCGTGCGGGCACCAATCGCGCCCCAGCTCACCAGGTCGCTGATGAACTGCGGGCTCAGCAGGTCGAGAAACTCGGTGCCCACAGGCAGGCCCAGCGCCAGCACCTCCAGCAGCAGGCGCCGCGCCATCTGCAGCCCTTCGTTGATGGCGTAGCTGCCGTCCATGTGCGGGTCGTTGATGTAGCCCTTCCAGCCCACGGTGGTGCGCGGCTTCTCGAAGTACACGCGCATCACCACCAGCAGGTCGTCCTGCAGCCGCGCGGTCTCGGCGTGCAGGCGGCGCGCGTACTCCAGCGCCTGGTTGTGGTCGTGGATCGAGCAGGGCCCCACCACCACCACCAGCCGGTCGTCGGCGCCGTGCAGCACGCGCGAAATGGCGGCGCGGCTGGTTTCGACCAGGTCTTGCGCCGCCTCGGGCGCGGGCAGCCATTCCTGCAGCAGCGCGGGCGTCAGCAGCGGGCGCACGGCGCGGATGCGCGTGCCGTCGATGCGGGTGGTGTCGTGGGTGGAGGAGGATGCAACGGAAGCCATGCGCCGATTATCGCCTTTTGTGCCGCTGGCGCCCGTGGGGCAAGCGCAGGCAGCTATCAAATTGATATTTTCGAGGATGCAGTCGGCGCTTTGACTCGAAGCATCGTGATCGCCCCGAACGGGCAGCGCACGGCGCACAGCGCGCAGCCGGTGCAGCCCGCCGCGTCATGCAGTGCACTGGTCTTGCGCCCGCCCTCGGCCCGCAGCCACAGCACGCGCGGCGCACACACCGCCACGCACCAGCCGCAGCCGGTGCAGCGCGTGGGGTTGATCAGCGGCACGGCGCGGGCAGGCGCTTTCATGATGCCTCATTCCGTTTCCACCTCAAGACGTTAACCATCGTCATCCCAGCGAAAGCCGGGATCCATGCGCTCGGCGCGCGTCGTCTGGATTCCGGCTTTCGCCGGAATGACGAGATTCATGTCGTTTCGATCTCGAAATGGAATCAGGGCTGCACCGTGGCGTACTGCGCCATCGCCCGCGCCAGCAGCGCGCGGCTGTCGGCGATGACCTTGGTGCGCCAGGCGGGCGAGCTGGGGTTGAACATCTCGCGGTAGTCGCGCTGGATTCGCGCCTCGTCGTCGGCGCTGGCGTAGCCCCATTGCGCGCCCTGGTTCTCCAGCACGGTGATGTGCAGCGACTTGATGGCGCCCAGCGTGGTCTGGCTGTCCAGCGTGCCGTATTCGAAGCCGGCCGGCAGGTGCAGCCCGCCTTCGCGCAGCGAGCCCATCCACGAGGTCACGTCGCCGGTGATGGTGTAGAAATCCTTGCCGCTGCCCCAGTCGATGGGGTGGCCCTGGAACACCGTCTCCAGCCCCTGGCGCACGCGCGGTTCGTCGGGCGGGTTCAGGAACACGTGCAGCTGCCCGCGCGCGCCGTAGCCGGTGTGCAGGTCGATGCTCATCGACACCGGGTAGGCGTTCATGATGGCGCGCAGGCGCGGCGCCAGCGCCTCGAACTGCGGCGCCAGCGCGCTGCCGCCGTAGTAGATGCCCTTGGGAAACGCGTACTGCCCCTGCAGCACCGCCTGCCGCAGCGGCCCCATGCCGTGCTGGCCGATCATGCCCACCGCGCGCAGCAGGAACAGCCGGTGCTGCACCGCGCCCAGGTCGGCCGGCTGCGTGGGGTTGATGAGGCTGTCGACCAGCGGATAACCGGCGTTGTCGGTCAGGTACAGCGCGTTGGTCTGCGCGGCGTTGCGGTTCATGTCCACGTTCTGCTCGGTGAAGCGGCGCTGCCGCGCGAAACCGTAGGGGTTGATGGCGTGCAGCAGCAGCACGCCGGTGTCGGCCAGCGCGGCCTCGCCCATGAACTCCTGCATGAACAGCCGCGTGACGGCGCTGCCGGCCGGGCCTTCCACGCCGTGCACGCCCGAGGACATGATGATCAGGCGCTTGGGGCTTTGCTGCGCCGGCACGTACAGGCCGTCGACGAACAGGCCGCTGGCCTGCGCGCTGGCCACCGGAATGGCGAAGCGCTCGACCCGCTGAAAGCGCGCGGCCAGCGCATCGCCCTCGGCCAGGAAGGCCTGGCGCGCGCCGGCGTAGTCGTCGATGAACAGCGCCTGCGCAGCCGCGTCGGGCGCGATGGCCGGATCGGCCGGCGCGTAATTGGCAAAGCGCCACAGCGCCACGGCCACGCCCAGCGCAGCCACCACGATCAGCGCCAGCAAGCCGCGCCACAACCAGCGAAGCATCATGTCCTGTTCCTCCTTCGTTAAACCCGGCCACTATAGGCGGCCCGTATCATGGGCCGATGATGATCGCCGAGCTGACCCGCCACCTGCTCATCGAAGGCCGCGTGCAGGGCGTGTACTACCGCGCCAGCATGGTCGAGCAGGCCACGCGGCTGGGCGTGCGCGGCTGGGTGCGCAACCTGCGCGACGGGCGGGTGGAGGCCGTGGTGCAAGGCCCGGCCGACGCGGTGCAGGCCGTGATCGACTGGGCGCAGCGCGGGCCGGCGCAGGCGCGCGTCACGCGCGTGCAGGTGGCCGAAGTGGCGGCAGAGGGGTTCGAGGGCTTCGTGCAGCGCGGCACGGCTTGAGCGTGGGCCGGCGGGCGTGCGCAACGCGCTTGGTGGGAGCGGGCTTGCCCGCGATGCGGCGCTGGTGCGGGTGAGGCGCTTCATCGCGGGCAAGCCCGCTCCCCACAGGGCATGTTTCCATATACTCCCCACTATGAACGCCGCCAGCGCCCGTCCTGCAAGCTCTGGTGATGCATACTGCCTCTATGTTGGCAATAAAGTGACGGCCTACAGCGTGCGCCCGAACGGCGCAATGCCGATCCACGCCGCGTGCGCCCAGAACGCGAACGCCGCCCAGGCCACCACGCCCAACACCAGCGTGACCAGCGTGCCGCCCATCGAGCCAGCGGCGTAGGTGGTGCCCAGCGCGCGATCACGCCCGCGCGCGGCGCGGAAGTCCAGGATGGCCCACAGCAGAAAGGCGCCGAACAGCACCACGTCCGCCAGCTTGGCCGTGGCCAGCAGGTGGCCGAAGGCCCACAGCTTCACGCCCAGCACCATCGGGTGGTGCAGCCGGGCCTTGAAATGGTTGCGCGGCACGTAGGCGGCCGCCAGCAGGATGAAGGCCGCCAGCGTGAACAGCGAGTTCAGGTGCTTCATCATCACCGGCGGCTGCCACAGCACCACCGGCTGCTGGCGCGCCAGCCCGTAGCCCCACACGATGAGCGCGAAGCCGACCAGCGACACCACGGTGTACAGCCCCTTCCACGGCTTCTCGCCCAGCCGCGCGATGGTCTGCGTGCGCCAGCCGTCGGCGAAGATGCGCACCGAGTGGGTGCCGAGAAACAGGATGAGGCCGAGGATGAGTAGGGTCATGAGATCTTTCAGAAGGGATGTGCCAGAGCTTACTTTCTTTAGTCCGCTCTGCTGCCTGTGGCCATCCGGCCCTTCAACGGCGGCCTTGGTTGAACCCCGGCTGGTCGGTGCAACGCCCCGATGATCCTGGCTTCATCACCCCGATGGCACCGTGCGCGCGTACAAAGCCAGCAGTCCACAGGCGGGGCAGCGCCAGGTTTCCACCGGCAGGCGCAGGCGGTCGCCCAGCTGCAGCCCCTGCCAGAAGCCGGGCTCGGGCACGCCCTCGACCCATTCGCTGACGTGGTAGCGGTCGTTGTAACCGCGGTCGAGGGTGACGCCACGCTGCAGCGGCGTGTGGCAGGCGGCGCACACGGGGGCTGCGTCCATCAGCGTGCCAGCGCCTCGCGGCTGACCTGCTGGCGCCGCAGGAAGGCGTGTTGCGCCGCACTGCCGACGGCGATTTCCAGATCGGGCTCGCCATTGGGCAGCACGCGCACTGCGGTGGCGGGCACGGCGGCGGCCAGCAGGCGCGCATCGGCATCGTCGTGCGCGCCGCTGGTCAGCGCCGGGTAGAGGTTGAAGCGGACCCAGCGTGCGCCGGCACCGGCTTCGGGCGGGGGCAGGGCCGCCGTGGGCTCGGGCACGCCGGCCTGCGCGGCGGCGCTGCGCAACCAGCGCGTGACGAGCGCCTGGCGCTCAGCCTCGCGCGCCGTGGCCGCGTGCAAACCGGCCTGCAGCACACCGACGTAATGGCCCAGCGCCACGGCGTTGGCGTGCGAGGGCGAGCCATCCTCGGCCGGCGGCCCCTCGCCGAAATGGCGCACCGCATCCTGGCGCCTGTCGGGGCCCAGCGCGAGCTGGGTGAACACGGCGGCGAGCGGCTCGACCTGCCCGCCCTGCCACAGCGCCCTGGCCCAGGCGGCCAGCGCCTGGCCGTGGGTGCTGGACGGGCCGCGCGCCAACGCCAGCACCACGGCTGGCGCGTCGTCGCGCAACGCGGCGGTGACCTGCGCGACGGCGGCGGCGTCGCCCGCGCGCAGGGCGGCTTCACTGTCGGCGATGAAACGGGCCCGTTCGGCGGGCGTGGCGGCAGGTGACAAGGGCATGGCAGGGGCAGGGGACGAAGCGCCGGCAAGCACCGGCGGCGTGGCGGACGGGCCGCGGTCGCAGGCGGCCAGCAGGCACAGGCACGCTGCGGCGCCGGCCGCCCGGACGGCACGGCCCCGGGGCCTGCGGACGGACAACAGGGCGTGCATCACGCGGGCAACACTAGCACAGCCTGTGCGACAGCGGGGTGACAGCCCGTTGTCGCGTCAGCGCGCTGCTCTCGCGTCGTGTCAGGGCTTGGCGCGGTTGGTCACCATGTTCCAGGTGTCCTCGAAGGCCGAGCGCGGTGCGGTGCCGTTGGCCACTTCGCGGTCGAGTTCGCCGTTGGGCAGTATCTCGCCCGGGGTGACCGGCTGCATGGCCCAGAACATCTTGTCCTCGGCGGCGGTCTGCGGCTTGATGGCTTCCTGGTAGGCGGCCTTGACGGCAAAGCCCACCCATTCCTTGGCCACGCTGGCGCCCACGCCCACGGGCTTGGGCGCCACCTTGTCGATCAGCGTCAGGCCGCTCTTGAGCACGGCGGTGGTCAGCTCTGCCTGCTGCGCGGCGTCGCCCGAGATGGACTTGGTGGCGGCATTCATGGCGCCGGCGAAGTAGCCCAGGCGCTCGGCGTTCAGATAGCGGTCCGTGCCGTCGGCCGCCTTGGTGGCGGTGCCGAACTGCGCGACGGGGTCGCCCTTCAGGTCGTTGCCCAGCGACAGGCGCACCTGCACCTCGGCCAGCTGGTCGAACTCCTTGGCATTCAGCGCCGACTTGGCGTAGGTGGCCAGGGCCGAGCCATCGCGCGTTTCCTGGTTGGAGGCCAGTTCGCCGATCACGCCATTGACGTCGCTCATCAGCAGGCTGTGCATGCCCTTGCGCATGGCGGCGGTGTCGGCCAGGACCGGGGTGAAGAGGTTGCCGGACTCGGCCTCCTTCAGCACCTCGGCGCCGGCGGCGAACACGCGCGCCTTCAGGTCGGCGTTGCCGGTCTTGCCGGCCACTTCCATCAGCTTCTGGAAGGTGGCGGTGTCGTAATGCATGGTCACCGACGAGCCGGCCTGCGAGGCGCTGTTGAACATCGTCGGGTCGGCCGCGGCCTTGACCACCGCATTGAGCTGGTCGGTGGTCAGCGTCTCGAGCGCCCTGCGGGCGGCCGTCGGGCTCTTGTCCATCGACGCGATCACCTCGGCCACCGAGCGCGCCTGCGGGTCCGACAGCTGGCTCATCGAGCCGCCCATGTGGAAGCCGTCCACGCTCTTCTGGTCGGTCAGCGCGCCGTTGGCGCTGATGGCCTTGATGAAGTCGAGCTTGGTCTGCGTGCTGGCGTGGCGGCCCACCGCGGCGCCCAGCATGGCGACGTCGTCGGCCGAGTCCAGCTTGCCCACGCCCGAGCCCTGCTGGCTGCGGTCGAAGGCCTGGCTCAGCCGCGCCAGCTGCTCGCCGTCGAGCTGCTTCGCCATGGTGTCGAAGAAGGCCGCCTTCTCGTCGCGGTTCAGACCACCGGCGATCCAGCTCGTGTCGCTCACTTCGCCAGCCAGGTGGCGCAGCTCGTCGTCGGACATCTGCTGCATCACCGCGTTGGCATCGGCCTTGGACAGGCCGCCCACGATGTCCTGCACCGCCTTCACGTCGTCGGCGCCCACCGGGTTGAACAGGCCCGACTTCATGCGGTCACGGATGTCCGTCAGCGCCTGGTCGACGTTGTTCTGGTTCGGTGCTGGTGCCGGTGCCGCTGCCGGCGGCACGGGTTGGGGGCGCGGCTGCGGTGTCGGGACGGGGGTCGGGGTCGGCGCCGGGCTCGGAGTCGGTGCGGGGGTCGGGCTCGGAGTCGGCGTCGGAGTCGGAGCGGGGGTCGGAGTCGGCGCGGGCGCCGGTGCGGGGGTCGGCGCCGGGGCCGGAGCAGGGGTTGGGGCTGGCGTCGGCGCCGGGCCAGCGGTCGGCACATGGATCTTGTCGCCAACGAAAATCGCGTCGGCGTCCCAGGTGCCGACCGCGCCGCGGTTGAAGTCGATGCCGTTGCCCACGCTCGAGGGGTCGAATTGCGGGTTCGCCTTCAGCAGCTCGTCCAGACTCACGTTGTGGCGGCGGGCGATGGCGCTCAGGGTGTCACCCTGGCGCACCTCGTACTGCTGCTCATAGCCCGGTGTGGCCGAGGGGATGGTGACGTTGCCGCCCTGGGGCTGGACCTGGCCCGCGCCCTGGGCACGTGAAGGCTCGCCACGAGACGGTTCGATGCGCGGCTGCGGCGGCTGAGGTGTGGTGGGATGGGTGTTCTGAATCGGGCCGGACATGCTTTGCTCCTTGAACCATAGCGGCGTTGCCGCAAGCGGGCGCGTGGCATGCGGCCCGATGACTTTGGCACTTTAGGAATTGGCGGCATGATTGAACAGACGTGGCGTTCCCATCGGTAACGTTCCCATTCGCGAATTTGTCATATTGGATTCACCGTGCGCGATACACCCGCCCTGACCCTCATCGGCGCCCCCACCGACGTCGGCGGCGGCGCGCGCGGCGCCAGCATGGGGCCCGAGGCGCTGCGCGTGGCCTGTCTGGTGGAGGCGCTGCGCGGCCAGGGCGTCGACGTGCTGGATGCCGGCAACCTGAGCGGCCCGCCCAACCCCTGCCTGCCGCCGGTGAACGGCTTTCGCCATCTGCCCGAGGTGGCCGCATGGAACCGCGCCGTGCACGACGCCGTGTTCGACGCCCTGCAGGCGGGCCAGCTGCCGGTGCTGCTGGGTGGCGACCACAGCCTGGCCATCGGCTCCATCAGCGCCGTGGCGCGGCATTGCCAGGCCAGCGGCCGGCCGCTGCGCGTGCTGTGGTTCGACGCGCACGCCGACTTCAACACCGTCGCGCTCACGCCCAGCGGCAACATCCACGGCATGCCGGTGGCCAGCCTGTGCGGCGACGGCCCGCCCGAGCTGGTGGGCATCGGCGGCTTCACGCCGCAGCGGCCGGCGCTGCGTGCGAGCGAGCTGCGCCAGATCGGCATCCGCAGCGTGGATGCCGGCGAGAAGCGCCTGGTGCACGCCGCCGGCATCGAGGTGTTCGACATGCGTTTCATCGACGAGCACGGCATGCGTGCCGCGATGGAGCGCGCGCTGGCCGGCGTGGATGAACATACGCACCTGCACGTGAGCCTGGACGTGGACTTCCTCGACCCCGAGATCGCCCCCGGCGTGGCCACCACCGTGCGCGGCGGCCCAACCTACCGCGAGGCGCAGCTGTGCATGGAGATGATCGCCGACACGGGCCTCTTGGCCTCGCTCGACATCGTCGAGATCAATCCCGCCTACGACACCCACAACCGCACCGCCGAGCTGGCCGTCGATCTGGTGGAAAGCCTGTTCGGCAAGAGCACGCTGATGCGCGCGCGGCGCGGCGACGCCTGAACATCCGGAGCATCCGAATGCACCTGTTCTATCCCCGCTACCACGCGCAAAGTTTCTACCGCAACACCTTCCTGGTCGACAAGCCGCAGCAGATCGCGCGCGCCGAAAAATCAGACCGCGAGTGGAACAACCTGGCGGAATCGGGCTGCCACTTCACCTGCCTGGCCATGATCGCCGGCGTGGACCCGGCCACACTGGCCGACGCCGCCATCCAGACCGGCTACTACGCGCCCGACAAGGACCTGCCGGCACGCGCGCTCGATGGCAAGCGCGGGCCGCTGGTGTGGGACCAGAACGTGCCGTCGAAGAAGGGCAGGTCCTGGGTCTTCCGCCAGGTCTGGCACCCCGACCGGCGCGCGCTGGTCGACATCGAATTCAGCTGCCAGCGCTGGGACGACCATCTGCCCCTGAAGACCGCCACCCGCCTGGCGCACGCGGCCGTCCTGGAAGGGCGCCACGTGGTCAGCGGCTCGTTCGAGCACAGCGTGCTGATCGCCGGGCTGTCGGCCGACGGCCCGCTGGTGTGGGACCCGGACATGGCGCGCGGCAGCGGCGCGGCGCGGCGCCGGCTGCAGGCCATGGTCGCCGGCGGCCTGCCGCTGCGCGCCTGGGCCGAGCGCGAGAAGGTGCGCAAGTTCACCGTCGTCGAGTACGAGTTGCGGCTGCGCCAGTGATGGTGGTTCGGCGCGGACGCTGCCCGGTCGAAGCGTTTGTGGCTCAAATTGCCCCGAAGCGCCCTTGTATCAAGCGCATAAAGCTATCATTGTGATAGCTTTCGAATGCGCCGCAGCCATGCCCGCGCTTCGGCCGGACGCCGGAATTCAAGCCACTGCAGCTGCGGATAGGCATTGCCATCGCGCAACCTGGTGTAGGCGCGGCGGCTCTTCTCGAAGGTGTCCCACGACCAGCGCAGGATGCTGCCCCGCGTGAACAGCGTGCGCCGCAGCGATTCGCGGTTGCCGGCCCACAGCGGCTGGCGCAGCAGCACGCGGCGCAACGTGCGGCGCTGCACGCGCGCCATGACGGTGGCGCGGCCGTAGTCCAGCCACACCACGTGCGTGGCGTGCGGCCACAGCAGATCGCGCGCGCTGCCGTGGTTGCCGTCGATCACCCAGGCCGGCGCGGCCGTGGCGGTGCGCAGCGCGGCCTCGAAGTCGGCGCGCGGCCGCGGCGTCCAGTCGGGGCCCCAGTACAGCGCGTCCAGTTCCACGTGCGGCACACCGAGCGCGGCGGCCAACTGGCCCGCCAGGCGCGATTTGCCGGCGCCGCTGGTGCCGACCACCAGGATGCGCGGATTGCTTCCAGTTTGATAGCTTTCTGCGCTCATCGGCTGGGCGCTGCAGGGCGATTTGGCATGTAATCCAGGCGGCGCCGCCGCTTACCCCAGCGGCAGCGCGGTGCCGCTCTTCACCTCTTCCATCACCGCATAGGTGCGCGTTTCGCGCACGCCCGGCAGCTGCCACAGCACCTGGCCGGCAAAGGCGCGGTAGGCGGCCATGTCGGCCATGCGGGTCTTCAGCAGGTAGTCGAAGCCGCCGGCGACCATGTGGCATTCCATGATCTCGTCGTGCACCTGCACGGCGGCCTTGAACTGGTCGAACACGTTGGGTGTGGTGCGGTCGAGCAGCACCTCGACGAACACCACCATGCCGCGGCCGAGCTTGCCGGGGTCCAGTTCGGCGTGGTAGCCGCGGATGAAGCCCTCGCGCGTGAGGCGCTGGACGCGCGCCAGCACGGCGGTGGGCGAGAGCGACACGGTGTCGGCCAGCTTCAGGTTGCTGATGCGGCCGTCGCGCTGCAGGGCGCCCAGGATGCGCAGGTCGATGCGGTCGAGGTCGGGGTGGGTGGTGGGCATGGCTGAATATTTTGCTGCCAAAGGTGCCCATGTTGGTGATTTATTCGGTGGAGAGCATCGAACAATGGCGGCATGTTCTCCCCTGTGGGAGCGGCCTCGGCCGCGATCAGCGCCTCGTGCGATGACGGGCTGCCATCGCGGCCAAGGCCGCTCCCACACCCCCTGGATGCCGCCATGACCGCCACCGACCCCTTCGCCGCCCTGCACGCCGAGATCGCGCCGCAACCGCCGCTGCGCGCCGCCATCACCGCCGCCACGCGCGTGCCTGAAGCCGAAGCGCTGGCCCCGCTGCTGGGCGCCGCGCGCCTGCCGCCCGAGCAGGCCGCCGCCACGCACGCGCTGGCGCACCGGCTGGCCAGCACGCTGCGCGCGCGCCGGCGCGAGGGTGGGCGCGCCGGCATCGTGCAGGGGCTGCTGCAGGAGTTCGCGCTGTCGTCGCAGGAAGGGGTGGCGCTGATGTGCCTGGCCGAGGCGCTGCTGCGCATTCCCGATGCGGCCACGCGCGACGCGCTGATCCGCGACAAGGTGGCGCGCGGCGACTGGCAGGCGCACCTGGGCCAAAGTCCGTCGCTGTTCGTCAACGCGGCCGCGTGGGGGCTGCTGATCACGGGCCGGCTGGTGGCCACGCACAGCGAGGCCACGCTGGGACAGTCACTCACGCGCCTCATCGGCAAGGGCGGCGAGCCGCTGATCCGCACCGGCGTGGACCGCGCGATGCGCCTGATGGGCGAGCAGTTCGTGACCGGCGAGACCATCGACGAAGCCCTGCGCCATGCCCGCCCGCGCGAGGCCGAGGGCTTCCGCTATTCGTACGACATGCTGGGCGAGGCGGCGCTGACGGCCGCCGACGCAGCGCGCTACCTGGCGGCCTACGAGCAGGCCATCGACGCCATTGGCCGCGCGGCCGGCGGGCGCGGGGTGATCGACGGGCCCGGCATCTCGATCAAGCTGTCGGCGCTGCACCCGCGCTACAGCCGTGCGCAGAAAGGCCGCGTGCTGGCCGAGCTGTACCCGCGCCTGCTGGCGCTGGCCGCGCGCGCGCGCGGGCACGGCATCGGCCTGAACATCGACGCCGAGGAGGCCGAGCGGCTGGAGCTGTCGCTCGACCTGCTGGAGCGGCTGTGCCACGAGCCTGCGCTGGCCGGCTGGCACGGCATCGGCTTCGTCATTCAGGCGTACCAGAAGCGCTGCCCGGCGGTGATCGACTTCCTTGTTGACCTGGCGCGCCGCAGCGGCCACCGGCTGATGGTGCGGCTGGTGAAGGGCGCCTATTGGGACAGCGAGATCAAGCGCGCGCAGGTGGATGGGCAGAGCGACTACCCCGTCTACACCCGCAAGGCGCACACCGACGTGAGCTACCTGGCCTGTGCACGCCAGTTGCTGGCGGCGCCGGATGCGGTGTACCCGCAGTTCGCCACCCACAACGCGCACAGCGTGGCCGCCATCGTGCAGATGGCCGGGCCGGCCGACTGGCGGCCGGGGCAATACGAGTTCCAGTGCCTGCACGGCATGGGCGAGCCGCTGTACGAGCAGATCGTGCGTGGCGCGCTCGGTGTGCAGCGCCCGTGCCGCATCTACGCCCCGGTGGGCACGCACGAGACGCTGCTGGCCTACCTGGTGCGGCGGCTGCTGGAGAACGGGGCGAATACGTCGTTCGTCAACCGTATCGCGGACAACGCGGTGCCGCTTGAAGCGCTCATCGAAGACCCGGTGGCGCTGGTCGAGCGCGAGCAGCCCGTCGGCGCGCCGCATCCGCGCATCCCGCTGCCGGGCGCGCTGTACGGCGCGGCGCGGCGCAATTCGGCGGGGATGGATCTGGCGGATGAGCAGACGCTGGTGGCGCTATCGAAATCATTGCTGCCTGCGCCCGTCCAGAAAGCGCTGACGCCCGATTCGATGCCGAATCCACTCCCTCTCCCGCTGGCGGGAGAGGGCCGGGGTGAGGGCTCTTCCCCCTCTCCCGCTGGGGGAGGGCCGGGGTGGGGGCCAACCGCTTCACGTCCTGCCACCGCCGGCCCCTCACCCCAACCCTCTCCCCAATTGGGCGAGGGAGCATCCCCCATCCACAACCCCGCCGACCGGCGCGACATCGTCGGCCACGTGCGCCCCGCCACCGTCGCGGATGTCGAGCACGCGCTGACGATCGCCAAGGCCGCCGCACCCGCCTGGGCCGCCACGCCACCGACCGCGCGCGCCGCCGCGCTCGAACGCGCGGCCGATGCGCTGCAGGCCGACATGCCGCGCCTCATGGGCCTGCTGGTGCGCGAAGCCGGCAAGACCTGGGCCAATGCCGTGTCGGAGGTGCGCGAGGCCATCGACTTCCTACGCTACTACGCCGCCCAGGCGCGCACGCAGTTCGACAACGCCACACACGTGCCGCTGGGCCCCGTGGCGTGCATCAGTCCGTGGAACTTCCCGCTCGCCATCTTCACCGGTCAGGTGGCAGCCGCGCTGGCCGCCGGCAACGTGGTGCTGGCCAAGCCGACCGAGCAGACGCCGCTGATCGCCGCCGAGGCCGTGCGCCGCCTGCACGCCGCCGGCGTGCCGCACGGTGCGCTGCAGCTGCTGCCGGGCGATGGCGCGACCGTGGGCGCGTCGCTGGTGGCCGATGCGCGCACGCGCGGCGTGCTGTTCACCGGCTCCACCGAGGTGGCGCGCAACATCCAGGCCACGCTGGCCGAGCGCCTGAACCCCGACGGCCAGCCGGTGCCGCTGATCGCCGAGACCGGCGGGCAGAACGCGCTCATCGTCGATTCGTCCGCGCTGGCCGAGCAGGTGGTGCAGGACGTGATGGCGTCCGCCTTCGACTCGGCCGGGCAGCGCTGCTCGGCATTGCGCGTGCTGTGCCTGCAGGCCGACGTCGCCGACCGCATCGTCGCCATGCTGAAAGGCGCCATGGACGAGGCGACCATCGGCCACCCGGCGGCGCTGTCCACCGACATCGGCCCGGTGATCGACGCCGCCGCGCAGGCCGGCATCCAGCGCCACATCGACGCCCTGCGCGCCAGCGGCCAGGCCCTGCACCAGGCCACGCGCGGTCTGCGCGAGGCGCAGGTGTACGGCACCTTCATCGCCCCGACGCTGATCGAGATCGACCGGCTGGATCAGCTGGAGCGCGAAGTCTTTGGCCCGGTGCTGCACGTGCTGCGCTATCACCGCGCCGGGCTGGATGCGCTCATCGACCAGATCAACTCCGCCGGCTACGGCCTGACGGGGGGCGTGCACACGCGCATCGACGAAACCATTGCGCGCGTCACGCGGCGTCTCCAGGTGGGCAACCTGTACGTCAACCGCAACATGGTGGGCGCGGTGGTGGGCGTGCAGCCCTTCGGCGGCGATGGCTTGTCGGGCACCGGCCCGAAGGCGGGCGGGCCGCTGTACCTGCTGCGACTGCTGTCCGCTCGGCCGGCCGCCGCGGCGCGGCAGGCTGTCCGTGCGGCAGGCGACGCGGACCGGGAGCAGACGGGGCCTTCGCCCGCCTTCGAGGCGTTGCTTGGCTGGGCACGGACCCAGGGCGACGACGCGCTGATCGCTGCCTGCCAGCGCTTTGCCGAACTCAACCCGGGTGGGCCGGCACGCGTGCTGCACGGCCCGACCGGCGAACGCAACCTCTACACCCTGGCGCCCTGCGCCCGCGTGCTGTGTCTGGCCGCGAACGGCGCCGATCGCCTGCTGCAGACCGCTGCCGTGCTGGCCGTCGGCGGCCAGGCGGTGTGGCCGGCCAGCGCGCAGGCCGATTGGGCGCGGCTGCCGGTGGAGGTGCTGACGCAGGTCGCCGTGGCGGCCGACTGGCGCAGCGACACGGCCGCAGTCGACGCGGTGCTGCTGCATGGCGATGAGGAGCGGACGCGTGAAATCGCGCAGCTGCTGGCGGGGCGTGCCGGCCCCATCGTCCGGCTGGCGGCGCTGCCGCCAAGCCAGGCCGACGTGCCGCTGGAGCGCCTGGTGGTCGAGCGCGCCCTGAGCATCAACACGGCCGCCGCTGGTGGCAACGCGAGCCTGATGACGCTGGGTTGAGGTCCCGGGGGTTCAGTCGGCGCGATGACGGCGCCGAGCTCATTCGTGCAACGGCGCGGTGGCTGTGGCGCGGTGCTGATCCATGAATTCTTCGAGCGCGCCGATCGACATCGGCTTGGCCAGCAGAAAGCCCTGGAACAGATCGCACCCGTGATCGACCAGGAAGCGGTGCTGCTCTTCGGTCTCGACGCCTTCCGCAATCACCGACAAGCCCTGGCTGTGCGCCAGCTCGATGATGGCGCGGGCGATGGCGGCATCGCTGGGGTCGGTCAGCACATCGGCCACGAAGCCCTTGTCGATCTTCAGCTGGTCCAGCGGCAGGCGCTTGAGGTAGGCCAGCGAGGAGTAGCCCGTGCCGAAGTCGTCCAGCGACAGCGTCACGCCGAGCTGCTTGAGCGTGTCCATCTTCTCCAGCGTGATCTCCATGCGGTCGGCCAGCAGGCTTTCCGTCAGCTCCAGCTTGAGCAGGCGGGGCGGCACGCGGTGGCGGCGGATGGCGGCGATGACGTGGTCGACGAACTCGGGGTGCCGGAACTGGCGCACGCTGACGTTGACCGCGATGCTGAGCTGCGCCGTCTCCGGTCGTTCCGCCCACGCCGCCAGCTGGGCGCAGGCCTGCTCCAGCACCCAGTGGCCCAGCGGCAGGATCAGCCCGGTGTCTTCGGCGATGGGAATGAATTCGGCCGGGCTGACCGCGCCGCGCGCCGGATGGCGCCAGCGCAGCAGGGCCTCGACACCGGTGACGCAGCGCTGCTGGTTGAACAGCGGCTGGTAGTGCACGCTGAACTGGTCGCCGGCCTGCAGGGCCGCGCGCACATCGGCGCCCAGGGCCGCGCTGGCACTGACGGCCGCCTGCATCGCCGGATCGAAGAAGGCGATGGTGTCGCGCCCCGCGCTCTTGGCCTGGTACATGGCCAGATCAGCCTGCTTGAGCAGTTCGCTCACGCCGGTCGGCTGGGCGCCGAAGCCGGTGACGCCGATGCTGACGGTGCTGTAGTGCTGGTAGTCGCCCAGGTCGAACGGCTCGCTCATGCGTGCCAGCACCTTGGTGGCCACCGTCTTGGTCTTGAGGGCCGCGCTGTGCGGATCGGTGCCGAGGCCCTGCAGCATGACCACGAACTCGTCGCCCCCGATGCGCGCCACGGTATCGGCCTTGCGCACGCTGCGCTGCAGGCGCTCGGCCACGCGCTGCAGCAGCAGGTCGCCGCGCGAATGGCCCATGGTGTCGTTCAGCACCTTGAAGTTGTCCAGGTCGATGAACATCAGCGCCCCGGACTGGCCGGTGCGCTCGCTCTCGGCCAGGGCGGCTTCCAGGCGCTCGATCAGCAGCAGCCGGTTGGGCAGCTCGGTCAGCGGGTCGAAGAACGCCAGGTGGTGGATTTTTTCGTCGGCTTGTTTGCGCGCGGTCACGTCGCGGCCCACCGCCACCCAGTGGGTGATCTGGCCGTCGGAAGCGCGCACGGGCACCGCGTCCAGGTCCATCCAGTAGGTGGAGCCGTCGCGGTGCTGCAGCAGCATCTCGCGTCGGCGCACGGTGAAGGTGTCGGGGTGCGCCAGCCCGGTGATGAGTTCGCTCAGGGTGTCGGCGCCCACGCCATGCGCCAGCACGCCAAGCCCCTTGCCCACCACGTCCTTGCGCGAAAACCCGGTCTGCCGCTCGAAGGCATCGTTGACGAAGGCGATCCGCGTCTGGCCGGCATCGCCACCCACGGCCTCGACGATGAGCACGATGTCGTTCAGTCGCGCGATGCCGGTCTGCAGCAGCATCAGCTGCTCTTGCGCGAGGCGCCGCTCGGTGACGTCGCGGAAGTACACCGCCAAGCCTTCGGCATAAGGGTGGGCCCGGACTTCAATCCATTTTTTCAGTGCGGGGTAGAAGTCTTCGAACTCGGTGCGCTCGTTGCGCGCCAGCGCGCCTTCCAGCTCTTCCTGCAGCAAGCCCGGGGCCTGCCCCACGAGCCAGCGATGCACTGGCTCGCCCAGCAGTTCGCCCGTGGTGTGACCCAGCAACTGCTCGCTTTCGCGGTTGACGTACATGAACTGGCTTTGCCGGTCGAGGGTGACGAAGGCCTCGTTGATGCTGGCGAGCGTCGTCGTCAGGCGCATGGCCAGGCGCACGGTTTCTTCCTGGGCCTGCCGGCGAGTGCTGACATCCTGCACGGCGCCATGTATTTCCAGCACCTCGCCAGCGCTGCTGGTGCTGGCCTCGCCAATGAAGCGCATCCAGCGGCCCGTGGCGTCGGGTGAGCTGAAGCGCACTTCGGTGTCGATGGGCATGCGGTCGCGGATGCATGCCACGAACGCGCGGCGCAGCCCCTTGGCTGTTTCGGCGGTGAAGGATTGCAGAAGGTCGTCCAGATTGCGCGGCTGTTGCGCCGTCAGGCCGAGGATCATGGCCGCGTCGGCGCTCAGGGCCAGCCGCCGCGGTGCGACGCTGTAGACCCAACTGCCCATCTGCATGGCCCGCATGGCGCCGCGCAGGCGCGCCTCGAGTTGATCGGCGGCATGGCCGTCTTCCGTCTTCGGGTGCCGGTCAACCGCCTCCAGGAGTTCGATCCAGTGGCTCAGACCAGCGGCCAGTCGCTGAACCAGCGCCTCTGCGGTTTGATGGGGCCCCGGGTCAGAAAAGCTCAAAACCATCAGCCAACCCAGTTGATCGCCAGCCCGATTGCGCACCGGCGCCACCGCACGCTGCAAAATCCGCCGTCCTGCAATGGGTTCGTCCAGTGTCGGCGCGGGTGACGAGATGAGCTTCGTCCACATGGCCAGGACGCTGTCTTGGTCCTGCGCGTCAATGGGAATCCCGCAGGCTCCCCAGCGAAGGGGTTCGGTCTCCGCGCCTGGCTGCAAGTAGATCAATGCTGCATCCAGTGCAGTCGACTCCTGCACCAGTCGCGCGATGTTGTCCAGCGAGGCTTCCCTTCTCGCGGTTGGCGCAGTTCCGCCCCCTGAGACCGGGGGGACCTCGGCACTGCGCCTGGGATGTTGCGAGCTGTTCACGTTGACTGGTGAGAATTCAAGATCCCGAGAACTGCGAATCGGACTGTCGCAAATTGTGACACAGGCGCAAGCACGACCTTTGCGGCCCGGTCGAGCTAAGGATCGATCCAAACTTCAAGAATTGTGACAAAGATCACGAATGCACCCTCGCATTGATTGCAACGACTCGAGAGTTGTGCAATAAGTTGAAAGTACAGTCGGAATAGCTAATAAGAGCAAGCGACTGATGTCGGTGCTCGTTTCAGGGAGAGCAAAACAATGAGATCCATCGCAGAACTGCGCAAATGCGCAGATATTGCTGCCCTTCGGACCGCGTTGCAGGAAATGTGTGCGCCGTTCGGTACTGTTCGTCGAATGGACATTCTGACGTCTGTACATGAAGGCAGGCAGCAGGCCATCTGCTTCTTGCGCATGGCGACGCCTGAGCAGGAGCAGGCCCTGATGAGGTTGCTGGGGGTCGGTCGCTTCGGCGGCGAGATCGTCTTCGTGGTCGACCTTGATGCCCCGCCACCGAGCGAGGATTCGGGGCCTTCTTCAGCCTGGGCTGATTTCGAGGTGTTGTGATGAGGGAATTCCTCCACACACTTCCAGACGGCAAGGTTCCCATCCTGATCGTCTGCGGTACGCGGCCCGAAATCATCAAGCTTGCGCCCGTCTACCATGCGTTGCGGGAGTCCAGTTGGGCCCGCCCGAGTTGGGTACACACTGGTCAGCACGGTGACATGGCTGTACAGATGCTGGCATGCTTCAACGTCAAGCCCGACCATGTTCTGGAGCGGAAAGGGGAATCTCTTCTGGACTTCAGCACAGGTTGCCGGGTGCAACTCGATGCCGTGCTGCGCAGCAAACCCTGGGCCGCCGTGATCGTTCAGGGCGATACCGAGAGTGCGTTCCTGGGGGCACTGTCAGGCTTTTACCACCAGATTCCTGTCGCACACGTAGAAGCGGGGTTGCGAACCTACAACCTGAACCGACCGTTCCCCGAGGAAGGTCTGCGCCAGATGATCGGCCGCATCGCCAGCTTTCACTTCGCGCCGACTTCGCGCGCTGCGAAAGCCCTGGAAAGGGAGGGAGTGTCGCCTCAGAAGATCATGGTCACGGGCAATACGGTGGTCGATGCTCAGTTGTGGGCGTGCGCACAGCATGATATTCGACGCCGTCTTGTCGGGAAGGGGCATCTGCTGGTGACGATGCATCGGCGGGAGAACTGGGGAGCCGACGTGGAGCACGCGTGTGCCGCTGTCGCCGACATTGCGCGGGAATTTCCCTCGTTGCCGGTGCTGTTTCCGGTGCACCTGAACCCGATCATCCAGGAGCCGGTGCATCGCCTTCTGGGGGGGCTGGCCAATATTTGCCTTACCGAGCCGCTTGACTATCTCGCCATGCAGCAAGCCCTTGCCGACGCCTGGCTGGTGCTCAGCGATTCGGGTGGTTTGCAGGAAGAGGCGCCGACGTTCAAGGTGCCGGTACTGGTGCTGCGCGAAGAGACGGAGCGGCCGGAAGTTCTGGACGCGGGCTGCGCGCTCCTGGTCGGCACGAATCGTGACCTGATCGTGAAAACAGTGCGCCGTTTGATGACCGATGACGTCGCCTACAGGCGGATGCAGGCGCCCAGCAACCCGTTCGGCGACGGCATGGCCGGGCAGCAGATTGCCGACCGGCTGGGGTCCGCCCTGTGCGGGGAAGATTCATCCTGCGATCAGCCGGAAGGTCAGGTCAATGTCGTGGCTTGACGTCTTTACAGCCTATCTCTATGGACTGAAAGCCATCGCGATCGTGGTCGCGATCGTCATTTTCATCAGTGGCGTCGATGACCTGTTCATCGACATCGCCTACTGGGTCAGGCGCGCTTGGCGGGCACTGACGGTGTATGCACGCCACCAGCGAATGGACTCCAACGCGTTGTACGCCATCGAAGAGAAGCCACTGGCCATCATGGTGCCCGCATGGCAGGAGCATGGTGTCATCGGGCGAATGGCTGAACTCGCAGCCACCACGCTGGACTACGAGAACTACCACATCTTCGTGGGAACCTATCCCAACGACCCCGAGACCTTTGCCGATGTGGAAAAGGTGCGCAGCCGCTTTCCCAATGTTCACAACGTGGTTTGTGCTCGACCTGGGCCAACCAGCAAGGCCGATTGCCTGAACAACATCGTGGATGCGATTTTCCAGTTCGAGCAGCGGTCAGGCGTTCAGTTTGCCGGGTTCATCTTGCACGATGCAGAAGACGTGCTGTCGAAGCTGGAGTTGCGGTTGTTCAACTTCCTGGTCGACCGAAAGGACATGATCCAGTTGCCCGTCTATCCGTTGGAGCGACCGCTGCTGGATTTCACCGGCGGCCATTATCTGGATGAGTTCGCGGAACTGCACGGCAAGGATATCGTGGTGCGCGAGGCGCTGGTTGGCCAAGTGCCAAGCGCCGGTGTGGGAACCTGCTTCAGTCGACGGGCCATCACTGCGCTGCTGGCGCAGGGGGATGGCATTGCCTTTGATACCCAGAGCTTGACGGAGGACTACGACATCGGGTTCCGCCTCAAGCAGTTGGGTATGAGCGAGATCTTTGTGCGTTTCCCGGTGGACGACACCAGTCAACACTCCGACCATCAGACGCCCAAACGTGTGGGGCGCAGTGCCCGTGAGGCCAGCGTGATTTCGGTGCGAGAGTATTTCCCCGATACGCTGGCGGCGGCAGTGCGCCAGAAATCCCGCTGGATCACTGGCATCGTGATCCAGGGTTTCCGCACTTTGCGCTGGACCAAGAGCGCGCCGCTGAACTACTTCCTGTGGCGTGACCGCAAGGGTGCCATCACGAACTTCGCCAGCTTTCTGGCCACGCTGCTGGCGCTGCAGTTGATTGCCATTTGGCTTTACCAGCGTTGGGTGCCGGACAGCTACAAGTTCCTTTCGATCTTCGAGGGTGACCGGTGGTTCGTGCTGCTGCTTCTCGTCAACCTGGTGCTCATGTTCAATCGTATCTTGCAGCGGATTTTCTTTGTCACCAGCTATTACGGTGTATTGCAGGGGCTGTTGTCGGTGTTGCGGTTGATCTGGGGCAACTTCGTGAACTTCCTGGCCAACTGGCGCGCGGTAGCGCAGGCACTGCGTGCCAAGGATCTGCGCCGAATGGCCTGGGTGAAGACGGATCACGACTTTCCTTTGCTGGGAGAGGGTCCGCGCCAGCGCCACCCGCTGGGACGGATACTGGTCGATCAAGGGGCGCTGACGGAGGAGCAACTGCAAGCTGCCTTGGAGAGACCCACGCGCGGCCTGCGCTTGGGCAGCGCGCTCGTTCACCGAGGCGTGATCAGTGCCGATCAGTTGGCGGCGGCTGTGGCGACTCAGGGCGAGGTGGACTGGGAATCGATGGACGGACGACCACTCGATGAGCAGGTGGCGGCACAGGTACCAACGTCCATTGCGCTGCGATATGGCGTCGTGCCGCTTCGCGAGGACGGGCGTACCTTGGTCTTGGCCAGCGAGGCGACCATCGATCCGGTGTCTTTGGCGGCGATCGGGCGCAAGTTGAAACGACCGGTTCGCTATGTGATCGTGCCAAAGGGTCAGGTCACCGTCGAGTTGCGGCGGCTATACGCTCGTCATGGTTCCGAACCAGCGCAGGAACTGCTTGAATCGGCTGTGCGCGAGCAGCGGGTATCGGTCGACAACGCCAGGTCGTTATGGCGCCACTACGTTTCTCGACAGCTTCTGCTGGGGGATGTCTTGATGGCTGTCGGCCGTATAGACCCAGCCGCGCTGGGAGCGTTGCTGCTGCGCCAAGAAAAAACCGAAACCAGTCTCGGCGAATTTTTGGTGCGCGAAGGTGTGCTGACATCCGGGGGACTGGATGAGGCGCTTCAGCTTCAGAAGCAATTGCAGGTGACGATGTCCCATCTGCTCGGGCAAGTTGAACCGGAGCGGGCGCATGGCACAGCATAGGCAATCGATGATGCGTACCTCTCACATTGTTCTCTTCACGCTGGCACTCGGGCCGCTTGCAGCCGTCTCACAGGTTGTGGAGCTGGGTCCGGAGATCACGCCGTTCCAGCGTTTTCAGCTCCATCCTCATCTCGACAAAGCCTTCGAGGCCATGTCTCGAGGCGATGGGCGGCGGGCCATTTCGGAGTTGGAGCAGGCCCATCGACTGGCGCCCCAAAGTGCGGTCATCGCACTCCATCTGGCGACCGCTTACAGCCGCTATGGCGAGGCGCAGAAGGCCGAGGCATTGCTGAAATCGCAGGTCAAGCGCAACCCCGGGGATCGGCGCTTGATCGAAGCCTTGCGCGGTCTGGAGCGGGCGGTCCCTCCAGTGCCGGCGCTCGCGCCGGCCTCCGAGCCCACGGCGGCTGCTCCAGTCACCGAGACAGCCCCAGCGGCTGCACCGAAGTCTGCGGCGCCGACAAAGTCGGTTGATGTAACGAGTTCTCCGGTTCCGTCTCGTGCGACACCGCGGCGCCCGGCTCAGCGCCCGGCATCGACGCCGCGACAGCGGCATGGAACCGGTCTGGTGCAGAAGACCGCACCGGCCGTCCCGGGCTATGCAGCCGCCGCCGCGGCTTATGCAGCGGTCGACAGGGGTGAGACCGGGGTAGCCCTTCAGCATGCGCGGACTGCGGCGCAACAGGCGCCAGATAACGTGGAGTACCAACGCCTGCTGGTTTACCTGCTGTTGGAGAATGGTCACGATGTCGAGGCGGCAGCCACCATGGCGCAGGTCGAGCAGCAAGCGAATCTGCAGGCCGACCCCGTGTGGCGAACATTGCACGAGAGCTTGCAGCAGCGCCGTGCCTGGGGTTATTTCGACCAAGCGCGCCAGGCGCGTAGCCGCGGCGATCTGGTAGAGGCCGTCCAGCGTGCCCAGCAGGGACTGGAGCAGATGCCCAACGTGCTTGCACACCACCTGCAGTTGTTGGGCTTGCTGCTCGAAGGTCAGCAGTACGCGCGTGCCGAGCAGGTGGCCAATGATGGATTGGCGGTTGCCGACCATGCTTCGCTGCGTGTTTTGCGCGCCGCCGCGTTGCAGGCCCAAGGGCGCACAGGCGAGGCAGCACAGGCATTCGATGCCGCTCTGACCATGCCTCACTTGACGCAGCACGAACAACAGAGCTATCGGATCATCGCCGCCGACGCAGCGCTCGCGGCCGGTCAACCTGAGCGCGCGCAAGTCTTGATCGCACCGCTCGGCGCGGGGACAGATCCGGGCGTTCTTGCCCGCCAGGCCGAGGTGGACACCGCGCTGAGGCGTGTGATTTCGCCTGCATCCCTGTACACGGCGGCGTTGCGCTTGCCGATGGTGAACTGTTTCGGTTCCGCCTATACGCCTGGGTGCGAAATCTGGCCAGGCCCCAATCCTGCAGACCCCGCCAGCGAGATCGCGCAGGCTGCATATCGAGCTTACGCATCGCGTGACTATGCGGAGGCAGCTGAGAAGGCGGGGCAGGCCATGCAGCTTAACCCTGCGCACCAACCCTATCTCCTGCTGCGCCTGCAAGCCCTGATATCGGGTGGCAACACGACCCAAGCCATCACGGAAGCTGACCGCTACCTTGAGAGTCGCCCCAGTGCGCCCGAGGTCTTGGCTCTACGTAGCCGCTTGCGGCAACAGCTTGGGCAGACCGAGGCGGCATCTTCCGATGCGCGGGCCGCTTTGCAAGCCGGCCGATTGTCGCTATCCAGTGAGGTGGATCTTCTGCTGCAGGAAGGGCGCCGCGACGAGGCTGCAGCGCTTTTTGCCGAAGCTGTATCGACGCCGACCCTGCGCCAGAGCACGGATCCGGACTTGGCTTATCTGGCGACACGCGTTGGTGACGACCGCACCGGGTTGGATGTCTTCAATCGTGCGCATGCGGCAGGCAAGCTGCCCAGTACGTCATTGCAGGATGCCGCCTATACCGCCACCCGCATGGTCGACAACGAACGATCCATGCTCTATTTTCGTGAAGCCATTGACGCAGCTGAAGCAGGGCGTCTGCAACTCAGCTCTCGACAGAAATTCGCCACACGCAGAGAGTTGGCTGACCGTGAGCGAACGTGGGGCGTCAATGCTTTGCTCGGCTACCGCGGCATGTCGCCGGGTTCGGTGGCTGCGCAGCCTGGCGCTTACAGCGACATTGCCCAATTGGTGGGCGAAGCGTACTGGCGGCCGCAGGGCTACAGGGATGGCAGCTTCTGGGAGGTGTACGGAGGCTTGGCGCAAACCATTTACAGCAAGGATGGTGGGCCGAGAGGTGCGGAAACGATGCAAGGGGCGCTGGGGCTTCGGGTCAAGCCCTTGAGAGATCACAATCTGGTGCTGGCGATCGAGCGGCGCATCAAGATCGGCTCCCTCTCGCACAACGACTGGCTGGTGCGTGCCGGTTATTCCGGCGGATTTGGCACCGATCTGCGCGTCGACGTGCCGCACTGGAATACATTGAACGTGTACGTGGAGGCCGGTCGCTTTCTGCGGCGCAAGCAGGACTACCTGACGTTCGAAGCTCAGGCAGGACGCAGCTTCCGCATGGGCGATCCGGATGCACGCTGGGTGCTGTTTCCGCACGCAGTGCTGGGTGTTGATTACAACTCGTGGCGTACCGCTGCGGGCTACAACGGCGCGGCGGGCGCGGGCATCGGTCTGGGTGCCCGTTACTGGTTCCGCGAAGACAAATACCACGCACCGCGCTCCTACCTCGACCTGTCGCTGCAGCATCGCTGGCGGCTGGCGGGCGACGAGCGCGGCAAGGGGTGGTTTCTGCGCGCTGCGCTGGTGTATTGACCGACCCGATTCTTGCCCATGACGACGGCCTGACCATAGGTGTCGGGCCGCAGGAGAACACATCGTGATTCAACGCCTTCTTCGATACGCATACCTGCTCATGGTTATTGCCCTCACCGCCTGCGGCGGTGGGTCTGACCCCTTCTACAGCCAGCCACCCGCTCGGCCGGGCGGCGGAGCGACGCCGCCAGTCTTTCCCTTCGGCACCAATGTGCCAGTGCCACGCGCGCCCGTTGCAGCACTTCCTGCGCCCGTTCGCACGCCTCCTGCCGGACCGCGGGTGTTGATCTTGTACGACGAACCTGAGGACAACCAGTACGCCAGGCTCGGGCGCGGCTTCGGGATCATGCTGCAAAACCTGCTGGGCCATTTCGACGCCGAAGTCCAGGCTATCCCCGTCCAACAGTATCGCAACGGCTCGGTCAACGAGTACCACACCACGTTCTATATCGGCTGGGCCACCGGACAGACTGTACCCACGAACTTCCTGAGCGATGTCAGCAGAACCAACGCGCGCGTGGTGTGGTTGCGCAGCAATCTGGAGCAGATGAACCTGCTCGACGGTTTCTCCACCAGGTCACGCTGGGGCTTCGTTCCCTGGGGCAGCCGCTTCTTTGACGCAGGGCCAACCCCTGCCGGCAGCGTGCCCAGCTTCTTCAGCACCGTCTACTACAAGAACCTCTCGTTTCAGAAGCGTGCCACCATCTACGAGGGGGAAATCGCTGCCGATCCGGAAGTGTTCATCACCGAGGTCACCGACCGCACGCGGGCGCGGGTGCATGCGGTGATCGGTAATCCAGCAACTGGAGCCACAGCGCCGTATGTCCTGCAATCGGACAACTTCTGGTTCGTCGCCGATCTGCCATTCAACTACATCCATGCCCGTGACCGGTATCTGGTGTTCGCCGATCTATTGCACGACATGCTCGGCGTCGACCATGCCGAGTCGCACCAGGCCATGATCCGCCTGGAGGATATTGATGCCAAGGTTGATCCGGACAACTTCAAGCCGGTCGTCGACTATCTCCATGCACGCGGCATCCCGTTTTCGATGGCCACGATCCCGCATTACAAGGATCCCTATGGTTCGCAGAACAACGGCGTGCCCACGGACATTCCGTTGGCCGAGGCCACCACCCTGCGCTTGGCGCTGGATTACGCGCTGGCGCGGGGCGGCGAAATTGTGCAGCATGGCCTGAGCCATCAGTCCGACACCTATCGCAACGGCTTTCCCGGCACCGGGGGGTCAGGCCTTGACTACGAGTTCTGGGACGTGATGCGCAATGCCCCCATGGCGGGCGATTCAGTGGCCTGGGCACTCAATCGCGTCAACACCGGGTTGCGTCAGTTCCTCGATCTCGGGTATCAGCCCGTCGCCTGGGAAACCCCTCACTACCATGGTGCGCCGTCCGTCCTGCAAGCCGTTGAACAGGTCTACCAAACTGCCTACCAGCGCCACACCTATTACACCTCCGGCACCCCCAACCTCACGCCAGGCCTGGGTGCCGACTTCGAGCTGTGGCAGTTCTTCCCCTACGTGATCGAGCGCGATATTTACGGTCTGCGCGTGCTGCCGGAAAACCTAGGCAACCTTCAGTACTACCAGTTCGGCGTCGAGGAGGAACTCACGGCACAGGATGTGGTCCGCAACGCCGAATACGCTCGGGTTGTGCGCGATGGATTCGCCTCGTTCTTCATTCACCCATTCCTTATCGGTGAAATCACCGGCGGCCGTGGCATGCGCGATCTGCAGGAGATCGTGACAGGCCTCGAGGCCCTGGGCTACACATGGACCTCGCCCAGTCGCCTCGACAATCGCTAGGAAGGGCGCGTGCCCTGACACGTCGCACGGTGCTGGCCACGGCTGTCGCTGCCACAGCGTCGGGAGCGTGCGCTGGTCAGCCAAGTTCGGCCGCGCGCCGTATCGACGGCATCGTCTGGCAACTCAGTCGTCAGACTCTGCGCCCCCGTGGCGGATGGGAGCGCTTAGGTGTCAGACGGTTGCTGGTCCAATGGTCGGCCGTGGATGGTCAGAGCTTTGTCGAAGGCGCAGGACTTCCGCTGATTGGCCCGGACTTGCCTGACTGGTACCGGATCGCCAGTGAACCCTGGGCGCGCGACGTCATTCTGGGCCTCTCGGGCCTGCACGACGAAGCATGGTCACGTGCGTCGCTGAAAGAACTGGCGGCGCAATCGCGCGCGCTGGCGCTGGCTGCAGCTCCCTTGCCGCTGCGGGTCAGCGGCTGGTATTTCCCCGCCGAGGTCGACCCTACCTGGGCGGGCCCCGAGTTGCTTGCCGAGGCGCTGCGCGAGCTGCCGCGCCCGCTGTGGATCAGCGCCTACGACAGCGCCAACCTGGGTCCCGGCGCCCTGGCCGACTGGATCGAACGCTGGTTGCCACGCGACGTGGGCGTATTCTTTCAAGACGGCGTGGGCGTGCATGCGCGCACCCCCGAGGTGGCGCGCGACTATCTTGTGCACCTGACACGCCGACTGGGGCCCTCCCGCGTGCGCGTCATCGCGGAAGCCTTTCGCCCGGCCCCTAACGGGGGGTTCCGCAGTGCGACGGCGGACGAATTCCTGCCCCAGATCGACGCCTACCAGGCATGGCCGATCTATGCTTTTGACGGTCCGCACTACCTGGGTGATGAGCGAGTGCGTGAACTGGTGGCGCGTGGCGTGGGTCCTGGCTAACGCTGCCTGAGGCCGCCAGTCCTCGGCCACCACGCATGAGCCCTGGGCCAGTTCACTCGACGCTTCAGAGGGGGAGGGGTCGTCTGACACACAGCAGGATGACGGTCGACTCGCGGTGGGGCAGTGCCGCACCCGCGATGAGGGGGCACGAAGCCAAATCCGGCTCGCTGTCGAGCAGAAACACCATCAAGCAGAAAGACTTGGATGCACAGGTGGCCGTCGTCCACGAGCGGCCGTGCCTTGGCAGCCTTGCCGGCACCTGCCGTCATGGCGACACTCAGCATCAGCTTCACGTTCAGACCGAAACGCCGCACAGCACGAACACTGCGCGGGGCCAAGCTTGTGGGCGGGCTATTGTCGAAAAACTGACGCCGATGCCGGCAAGCTCACTACTGGCAGGGCAGAACCAACCGGAGCGGAGAAGGGCAGGGCACCGATTTCCATGAGTGCCGCGAAGGAGCGCTCTTGCGTGTAAAGTGAATCGTTTGAGGCTGGCACACTGCCAGCTGTGCCCCACCAAGGAGACTGCCATGCCCGGCCTTTTGCCCCACATCGATCCCGACGGCCTGCTCGAATTTTCGGTCGTCTATACCGACGGTGCCTTGAACCAGGTGTCCGAGAGGTTCCAGGGCGTGATGAAAGATCTCTCCAGTCTGCTGAAAGAGGTGTATCACGCCGACGCCGCCGTGTTCGTGCCCGGCAGCGGCAGTTTCGGCATGGAGGCCGTGGCGCGCCAGTTCGCCGACGGCCAGAAGGTGCTGGTGATCCGCAACGGCTTTTTCAGCTTCCGCTGGAGCCAGATTCTGGAGATGGGCAAGCTCACCGCGCCCGCCAACATCACCGTGCTCAAGGCGCGCCGCACCGGCGACGGCGCACAGGCGCCGTGGGTCCCCGCGCCCATCGACGAGGTGGTGGCCACCATTGAGCGCGAGAAGCCGGCGGTGGTGTTCGCCCCGCACGTCGAGACGGCCAGCGGCATGATGCTGCCCGACGACTACATGCGACAGGTGGCCGAGGCCACGCACGCCGCCGGCGGCCTGTTCGTGCTGGACTGCATTGCCTCCGGCGCCATGTGGGTGGACATGAAGGCCATCGGCGTCGACGTGCTGGTCAGCGCGCCGCAGAAGGGCTGGAGCAGCTCGCCCGCCGGCGCCATGGTGTGCCTGTCGGAGCGCGCGCTCAAGGTGATGGAAGGCACGACCAGCACCAGCTTTGCTGCCGACCTGAAGAAGTGGCACCAGATCATGCAGGCCTACGAAAACGGCGGCCACGCCTACCACGCCACGTTGCCCACCACAGCGCTGGTGGAGCTGCGCGATGCGATGCAGGAAACGCGCGACCGCGGTTTTGCGACCGTGCGCGAGCAGCAGATGGCGCTGGGCCAGAAGGTGCGTGCGCTGCTGACGTCGCGCGGCATGCCTAGCGTGGCAGCAGAGGGCTTCCAGGCACCGGGCGTGGTGGTCAGCTACACGACCGACCCCGATATCCAGAGCGGCAAGGCCTTCATCGCCCAGGGCCTGCAGACCGCGGCCGGCGTGCCGCTGATGTGCGACGAACCGTCGGATTTCCGCACCTTCCGCCTGGGCCTGTTCGGGCTGGACAAATGGGCGGATGTCGACCGCAGTGTCGGTCAGCTGTCCAAGGCGCTGGATGCGATCGGCGTGAATGCTATAAATAAAGAAGCTGTCAGCGCTTGATGGACGGGCGCTGGAAGCCGATTTGACCAATATTCTTCTGGTCCTCACCAGCGTCGGCACGCGCGCCGATGCCGACCGGCTGGCGCGCGCCGTGGTCGAGCAACGCCTGGCTGCCTGCGCGCACATCGAAGCCATCGACAGCGTGTACCGATGGAACGGTGCCGTGCAGCAGGAACCCGAATTCCGCCTGCTGTTCAAGACCACACCCGAACGCAGCGCACCACTGCAGGCTGCGCTGCGCGAGCACCATCCTTACGAGCTGCCGGCCATCGTCTGCCTGCCGGCGCAGGCCAGCAGCGAATTCGCGGCCTGGGTGGCTGCCGAAAGCACCGCGCCGCAGTAATTCCAATTCCAGATCAAAACTGCCATATCTTGTCATTCCGGCGCAAGCCGGAATCCAGACGGCGTGTGCGGAGAAACATGGATCCCGGCCTTCGCCGGGAGGACGGTGGTTGACGCATTGAATTGGAAATTGAATAAGCCGCGTTCCAAACCAAGCCGATGAAGACGCAGCGTGTTCGCTGCCGCCAACGCTGCGTCAAAACCGCTCCAGCTCGGGAAACGGCAGCCGCCCGGCGCGCACCAGCATCTTGCCGTATTCGGCGCAGCGGTTCAGGGTCGGAATCACCTTGCCGGGGTTGAGCAGGCCCTCGGGGTCGAAGGCGCGCTTGATGCCGAACATCTGCTCGTTCTCCTCGGCAGAAAACTGCACGCACATGCTGTTGAGCTTTTCGACGCCGACGCCGTGCTCGCCGGTCACGGTGCCGCCCATGGCGACGCTGGTTTCCAGGATGTCGGCGCCGAACTGCTCGCAGCGGCGCAGCTGGTCGGGGTCGTTGGCGTCGAACAGGATCAGCGGGTGCAGGTTGCCATCGCCGGCGTGGAACACGTTGACGCAGCGCAGGCCGTACTTCTGCTCCATCTGCTGGATCGCTAGCAGGATGTCGGCCAGGCGCTTGCGCGGGATGGTCGAATCCATGCACATGTAGTCGGGGCTGATGCGGCCGCTGGCGGGGAAGGCGTTCTTGCGCCCGCTCCAAAAGCGCAGGCGTTCCTCCTCACTCTGGCTCACGCTGATGGCCGTGGCGCCGGCGGCGCGCAGCACCTCGCTCATGCGGGCGATCTCTTCCTCGACTTCCTCGGGGGTGCCGTCGCTCTCGCACAGCAGGATGGCCGCGGCCGTCAGGTCGTAGCCGGCCTTGACAAAATCTTCCACGGCGGCGGTCATGGGCTTGTCCATCATCTCCAGGCCGGCCGGGATGATGCCGGCGGCGATCACCGCGGCCACGGCGTCGCCGGCCTTTCGCACATCGTCAAAGCTGGCCATGATGCAGCGCGCCAGCTGCGGGCTGGGGATCAGGCGCACCGTCACCTCCAGCGCCACGGCCAGCATGCCCTCGCTGCCAATCATGGCCGCCAGCAGGTCGTAGCCGGGCGCGTCCAGCGCCTGGCCGCCGAAGGTGATGGGCTCGCCCTCCATGGTGAAGCCGCGCACCGCGAGCACGTTGTGCACCGTCAGGCCGTATTTCAGGCAGTGCACGCCGCCGGAGTTTTCGGCCACGTTGCCGCCAATGGTGCAGGCGATCTGGCTGCTGGGGTCGGGGGCGTAGTACAGGCCATGGGGGGCGGCGGCCTCGCTGATGGCCAGGTTGCGCACGCCGCATTGCACGCGCGCCGTGCGCGCCACCGGATCGACATCGAGGATGCGGTTGAACTTGGCCAGCGACAGCGTCACGCCCATGGCGTGCGGCATGGCTCCGCCCGACAGGCCGGTGCCGGCGCCGCGCGCCACCACCGGCACCTGCAGCCGGTGGCAGGCCTTGAGCACGGCCTGCACCTGCTCTTCGGTCTCGGGCAGGCAGACCACCAGCGGGCGCTGGCGGTAGGCCGTCAGGCCATCGCATTCATAGGGCGTGGTGTCCTCGGCCTGCCAGAGCAGCGCATGGGCGGGCACGCATTGGGACAGGGCTTGCACAACGTCGCGCTGGCGCGCGGCGCGTTCGCTGGCGGGGGGGGCGGAGGTATCGACCATGGCGCGACTGTAGGCCATGGCATGGGGCCATGGCGTGAATCTTCTTGCAAGCCGCCGTGAAGCCGCCGATAGCTATAAATATAATAGCTGTATGCGCTTGTTGGATAAGTGCTTGCGGCCGATTTTTGTTGAAATCACCCCATGGTCCGGCGTAGCCAGTCGGCAAAGGCCGCGCATTCCCAGCGATCCATGGTGCCGGTACGCCAGCACAGGTAATGCGCGTAGGGGCTGGGCGCCAGGATGTCGAACAGGCGCACCAGCGTGCCCTGGTCCAGCCAGGGCGCGGCCAGCTTCAGGCGCACCGGTGCCACGCCCATGCCGGCGGCGGCGGCGTCGCACATCAGGCCAACGTCGTTGAATTGCGAGCCCTCGTTGGGCTCGGGCCAGCCCAGTCCGGCGGCGGCAAACCAGGTGCGCCAGGGCTCCAGCGGGCTGCGCAGCAGGGGCAGGCCCTCCAGATCCTCGGGGCGCTCGAACGGCCCATGCTCGCGCACAAAGGCGGGCGAGGCCAGGGGCGTGAGCATGTCGCGCGCGATCTCCACATGCTCCATGTCGGCGTAGTGGCCGGGGCCGTAGCGCACCACCAGGTCGGCGTCCTCGGCCACCACGTCCAGGAGCGGAATCGACACCTGCAGCGCCAGGTCGATCTCGGGGTAGGCCTCGGTGAACTGGCGCAGGCGCGGAATCAGGATGGAGCGCGCAAAGGTCGGCGTGACGGCCAGCTTCAGCCGTCTGCGGCCAGGGTTGACGGCATGGCCCGGCAGGCGCTGCAGGGCCGACAGGCCCTCGCGCACCTGGGCCAGGTAGCCGCTGCCCTCGGTGGTCAGCGAAAAATCGGCGCGCCCGAACAGCCGCGTGCCCAGGATCTGCTCGAGCTGCTTGACGCGGTGGCTCACGGCGCTGGGCGTCACGCACAGCTCGTCGGCGGTCTGCGTCACGCTGCGCAGGCGCGCCAGCGCCTCGAAGGTCAGCAGGCACTGTATCGGCGGTATGCGCCGTGCGGCGCTGGCGTTGAAGGCGGTGGCCATGGGCGGCAATGCGGCAGGGGTTTAGCGGAAGACCACGGTCTTGTGGCCGTTGAGCAGCACGCGGTGTTCGCTGTGCCATTTCACGGCGCGCGCCAGCACCAGGCTTTCGGTGTCGCGCCCGCGCGACGTCAGGTCGTCCACGGTGTCCGTGTGTTCGGCCCTTGTAACGTCTTGTTCGATAATCGGCCCTTCGTCGAGGTCGGCGGTAACGTAGTGAGCGGTTGCTCCTATCAACTTCACGCCCCGGTCATGGGCCTGGTAATAGGGCTTGGCGCCCTTGAAGCTGGGCAGAAAGCTGTGGTGGATGTTGATGGCGCGGCCGGCCAATTTGGTGCACAGATCGTCGGACAAGACCTGCATGTAGCGCGCCAGTATGACCAGTTCGGCACCCTCGGCCTCGATGATTTCGTATTGCCGCGCCTCGGCCTGGGCCTTGGTGGCGGCGCTGACGGGTATGTGGTGAAAGGGAATGTTGTAGCTGGCGGCCAGTTGGTAGAAGTCGCGGTGGTTGCTGATGATGGCGCGCACGTCTATCGGCAGCAGGCCGCTTTTGACGCGGAACAGCAGGTCGTTCAGGCAATGGCCCTCGCGGCTGACCATGAGCACGGTGGGCATGGCGGCGGATTTGGCGTGCAGGCTCCAGCGCATGGCAAAGGGCTCGGCAAAGCTGGCCAGGCGGGTCTTGAGCGCGGCGTGGTCATGCTGGCCGCAGGCGAACTGCACGCGCATGAAGAACAGGCCGGTGGCGTCGTCGTTGTATTGCGCGGCTTCCTCGATGTTGCCGCCATGCTCGAGCAAAAAGCCCGAGACGGCGTGCACCAGCCCCAGGCGGTCAGGGCAGGACAGGGTAAGAATGTAAGCGGGGGTCATTGGCGCATTGTCGCAGCAGCCCTCGGAAGATAAGCAGAGTCATTGTGAAATCGATTGCATCGCGAATTGACACGGGAATCAGCCCCTGGTGGGGCATGGCCCTGTATTGGGTTCTGGGCGCGGCCTGGGTGGCCGCGGGCGACGCCTTGCTGGCCTATTGCGTCACCGAGCCGCAGCAGCTGGCCTATTGGCAGACCCTCAAGGGCTGGCTGTATGTGCTGCTGACCGGGGCGCTGGCCTGGTGGCTGCTGGCGCGCATGTCGCGCGGCCAGGGGGAGATTGGCGCCGCGCGCGCCGACCTGCTGCACAGCGAAAACGTGTTGCGCCTGGCGCTGGAAGGCAGCGGCAGCGGCCTGTGGGACTGGGACTTGCTGCGCCGCCGCTCCACCCATTCGCCCGGTCTGGTGCGCCTGCTGCGCTACCAGGGCGCCGAGCTGCCGCGCGGCATGAATCTGCTGCGCCGCCTGCACCCGGATGACTATCGGCGCGTGCACCGGGCCGTGCAGCGGGCCATGGCCACGGGCGAGCCGTTTGCCGAGACGGCGCGCCTGCGGCGCTTTGACGACAGCTATTGCTGGTTCCAGGCGCGCGGCATGTGCCACCGTGGCGCACAGGGGCAGGCCGAGCGTTTCTCCGGCATCCTCACCGACCTCACGGCCAGCCGTGCGCTGCAAGAGCGCCAGCGCCTGGCGGCGACCGTGGTGGACAACACCATCGAGGGCGTGGTGGTGACCGATGCGCAACCGTGCATCCTGTCCATCAACCCGGCGGTCACGCGCATGCTGGGCTACACAGAACAGGAGGTGCTGGGCCAGAACCCGCGCATCTTCCAGTCCGGCAGGCATGACAAGGGGTTTTACCAGGCCATGTGGGCCGCGGTGCAGCGCAGCGGCCATTGGCAGGGCGAGATCTGGAACAAGCGCAAGAACGGCGAGGTCTTCCCCGAGCGCATGTCGCTGTCGGCGGTGCATGACGAGGAGGGCCAGGTCACGCACTATGTATGCATGTTCAGCGACATCTCGCAGGAAAAGGCCCAGCACCAGCGGCTGGAATTCCTCACCCAGCGCGACAGCCTGACCGGCCTGCCCAACCGCGCCTGGTTCATCGAGCAGCTGGACGAGGCCATGAACCAGGCCCTGGCCGATGGCGAACAGCTGGCCGTGCTGCTGCTGAACCTGGATCGCTTCAAGGATGTGAACGACAGCTACGGCCATGCCGTCGGCGACGAGGTGCTGCGGCATGTCGCGCAGCAGGTGCGCCTGAGCCTGCGCCCGGGCGACCTGCTGGGGCGCATGGCGGGCGACGAGATCGCCGTGCTGGTGCGCCACCTGCGCAATACCGAAGGCGCGGCTGCCGTGGCCAGGCATTTGATAGCCGCGACGCGCAAGCCCTGGCGCACGCCGGACGGCATGGAGGTCGTCGCCGGGGTCAGCATCGGCGTCGCCATGTTCCCCAGGCATGCGTCCAAGGCCGAGCAGCTGCTGCAGGCGGCGCACAGCGCGGTGTATGGCGCCAAGGCCCATGGGCGCAGCGCGCATTGCTTCTTTGACGAGTCCATGATCCAGGCCGCGCGCGAGCGGCTGGAGATCGAGGCGCGCCTGCGCAGCGCCATGGCGCGCGGTCATCTGCTGCTGCACTACCAGCCGCAGCTGAGCGTGGCCACGGGGCGCATCGTGGGTGCCGAGGCGCTGCTGCGCTGGAACGACCCCGAGGAGGGGCTGATCTCGCCGGCGCGCTTCATCCCCGTGGCCGAGACCTCGGGCGTGATCGGCCCGCTGGGCCAGTGGGTCATGCAAGAGGCCTGCCGCCAGGGCCAGGCCTGGCGCGCGGCCGGCCTGCCGGCGATCCGCATCGCGGTGAACGTCTCGCCGCGCCAGTTCCAGCTGGACGACATGGCCGTCTGCGCGGCCCAGGCGCTGGCCGCCAGCGGCCTGCCGGCGCATTGCCTGGAGTTGGAGCTGACCGAGTCCGTGCTGGCCGAGCGGCCCGAGGAAATGCGCCAGGTGCTGCAGCGGCTGCGGGAGCTGGGCGTGCGCATCGCGGTGGACGACTTTGGCACCGGCTACTCCTCGCTGGTGCACCTCAAGCGCTTTCCTATCGATGTGCTGAAGATCGACCAGGGCTTCATGCGCGACATACCCGCCAGCGGCGACGACATGGCCATCAGCGCCACCATCATCGCCATGGGCCGCAGCCTGGGCCTGAACGTGCTGGCCGAGGGCGTGGAGACGCCCGAGCAACTGGCCTTTCTGCGTGAACGTGGCTGCGACAGCTACCAGGGCTACCTGTTCAGCCGGCCTGTGCCGGCCGAGCAATTCGCCCGGCTGTTGCAGGCCCAGGCAGAAAAGCAGCCGGCCCAGGCCTGATCCGCAGTGCTACTTGGCGGCGGGCAGCCGGCCGGGTGGACGCGCGCGCAGCTCGGCGCAATGGTCGCGCGGCGCCAGCGCCGGCGTGGGGTGGATGTAGTTTGCTTCTGATTCAATAGCTGCTCGCGCTTGTCCTGCTTGCGCTATGGCCACTTTTGCGTTGAAGTTTGCTGGCAGCCAGGTGGGCACGCCCAGATCGCGCCGCACATGGCCCCAGCCGGCCGCCAGCAGCACCGTGCGGCCGTCCTGGCGCGCCTGCTGCACCGCCTGGGCTATGCTGGCGTCGCGCGCCAGCTGTATGCGCACCATGGGCATGACGCGGTCGGCGGGCAGCAGGCCGCAGTGGCCTTCCTCGATGGCGTTGCGCTGCAGCGCCAGCGCCGCGGGTGGCAGGTGTCTGTCCAGCGCCTCGTCCTGCATGGCGGCGCGCATGCGGCTGCGGGGCAGGTTGCCGCCGCGCACCGGCACGCCCGCCGCCACGGCGGCCATGATCACCGCGCGGTAGCGCTCCCAGGGCCAGGCGGCCTCGTTCCAGCGCAGTGCGGCATACACCTGGGCGGCGTTGGCGTCGGGCGGCAGGCCGTCGGTGCCGGTGCCGGCCTCGGCCATCTCGATCACCAGCGCCGCCAGGCGGCCGCGCTCGGCCAGCCAGCGCACGCTGTCGGCCTCCCAGCGCTGGTGCTCGGGTGCGTCATGCTGCTCGCCCAGCAGCAGGGCGTCGCTGGCTGGCCAGCGCTCCAGCTCGGCCTGCCAGGCGCTGTCGGCGGGTGTGGATAGGGGCTGCAGGGCGCATCCCGGCAATGCCAGCAGCACCAGCGACAGCCATGCCGGCGCGCAGGCACGTGCCCATGGGGAGGGCACGGAGGGTTTGGAAATACGCATCAAAATGAAACCAACTGTTAACTGAAATGCACAATGCAGAAACCGCGCCGTCCCGCGTCTGCGGGCGCGCTGGTGCTACAGGAAGTGTATGGCATAGTGGCGACACGCTATATATAGCGTTTGTCAAGCCTTTTTGGTGAATGCAAGGTATGGCCTCTGGGTGCACAATCCAGCCCCTGACTGCCAACAATCCCTCCCCCCTTTGAACACCCCCAGGAGTTTCCTCGCCATGCAACGTGAGATCACCGACCTCGCCCCCAGCCTGCCCAGCCAGCCCATCAGCCTCGATGTGCTGCAAGAAAAATACTTCAAGCAGGGCGAGAGTGATGTCGAGGACCTGTACCGCCGCGTGGCGCGGGCCCTGGCATCGGTGGAGCGCGAGGACATCCGCGAGGCCATGCAGGCGCGCTTTCTGGACAACCTGCGCGCCGGCGCCATTGGCGCCGGGCGCATCATGAGCGCCGCCGGCACCGACATCCAGGCCACGCTGATCAACTGCTTCGTGCAACCCGTGGGCGACTGCATCCAGGGCGTGGACGACGCCGGCTACCCCGGCATCTACGAGGCCCTGCGCGAGGCCGCCGAGACCATGCGCCGCGGCGGCGGCGTGGGCTATGACTTCTCGCGCATCCGCCCGCGCGGCGCCATGGTCAAGGGCACGGCCTCCATGGCCTCGGGGCCCTGCAGCTACATCAACGTCTTCGACCAGTCCTGCTCCACCGTGGAGAGCGCCGGCGCCCGCCGCGGCGCGCAAATGGGCGTGCTGCGCATAGACCACCCGGATGTTCATGATTTCATCACCGCCAAGCGCACGCCGGGTCGCTGGAACAACTTCAACGTCTCGGTGGGTGTGCCTGACACCTTCATGCAGGCCGTGGAGAGCGATGGCGACTGGGAGCTGGTGCACGCCGCGGCCCCCGGCGCCGATGCCATGAAGGAGGGCGCCTACCAGCGTGCCGACGGCCAGTGGGTGTACCGCAAGCTGCGCGCGCGCGAACTGTGGGACACCATCATGAAGTCGGCCTACGACTTCGCCGAGCCCGGCATCCTGTTCCTGGACCAGATCAACACCGACAACAACCTCGGCTACACCGAGACCATCAGCGCCACCAACCCCTGCGGCGAGCAGCCGCTGCCGCCCTACGGCTGCTGCGATCTGGGGCCCATCATCCTGACGCGCTTCGTGCGCAACCCGTTTGGCCTGCATGGCGAGGCGGCCTTCGACTTCGACGCCTTCGAGCGCTCCGTCGCCACCCAGGTGCGCGCACTCGACAACGTGCTCGACGTCACTTTCTGGCCCCTGCCGCAGCAGCAGGCCGAGTCCGCGGCCAAGCGCCGCATCGGCGTGGGCTTTACCGGCATGGGCAACACCCTGGCCATGCTCAAGCTGCGCTATGACCGCCAGGACGGGCGCGACATGGCGGTGCAAATCGCCGAGCGCATGCGCAACGCCGCCTACCGCGCCTCCATCGAACTGGCCAAGGAGAAGGGCGCCTTCCCCAAGTTCAAGGCCGACGGCTACCTGGCCGAGGGCACCTTCGCCAGCCGCCTGCCCGAGGACATCAAGAAGCAGATCAAAAAGCACGGCATACGCAACAGCCACCTGCTGTCCATTGCCCCCACCGGCACGGTGAGCCTGGCCTTTGCCGACAACGCCTCCAACGGCATCGAGCCGCCGTTCTCCTGGACCTACACGCGCAGGAAGCGCGAGGCCGACGGCAGCAAGAGCGAGTACGTGGTCGAGGACTATGCCTGGCGCCTGTACAAGACCCTGGGTGGTGACGTGAAGAAGCTGCCGGCGTACTTCGTCAGCGCCATGGACATGGCCGCCGCCGACCATGTGGCGATGATGGAGGCCGTCCAGCCCTATGTGGACACGGCCATCTCCAAGACCGTCAACGTGCCGGCCGACTACCCGTACGACGATTTCAAGAACCTCTACCTGCAGGCCTGGCACTCGGGCCTGAAGGGCCTGGCCACCTACCGCCCCAACAGCATCCTGGGCGCGGTGCTGGAGGTGCCCGCCGCCGAGGCCAAGCCCGAGCCCAAGGTGGAGCCCAAGCCCGAGCCGGCCGCGCCCATCGACCCGATGCGCATCGTCATCGAAAGCCGGCCCAAGGGCGGCCTGGACGCCGTGGCCGAGAAGATCGAGTACTGGACGCAGGAGGGCCAGCAGCGGCTGTACCTGATCGTCTCCTTCCTGCCCGTGCCGGACGGCCGCGGCGGCCAGGTGGACCGGGCCATCGAGTTCTTCATGCCCGTGGGCCAGAGCAGCGAGTCGCAGCAGTGGATCACGTCGAGCATGCGCCTGTTGTCACTGGCCGCGCGCGGCGGCTTCCTGGAGCGTGCCCTGTCCGACATGCGCAAGGTGGCCTGGGACCGCGGCCCGGTGCGCCTGGGCACCTTCACGCGCGCCGACGGCGCCCAGGTGCCGCTGTGGCACGACTCCGAGGTGGCGGCCGTGGCCTACGCCGTGCAGAGCATCCTGGCGCGCCGCGCCGAGGCGCCGCAGCAGCAGCTGCTGCCGCTGGACGAGCCCGAGATGCCCGCCGGCAACCCGCCCGCCATGGCCGGCAAGAAATGCGGCGAATGCGGCGCCCACGCCGTGATCCGCAAGGATGGCTGCGACTACTGCACGCAGTGCGGGGCCATTGGCAGCTGCGGCTGAGGGCGGCCAACAGCATCGTTGATACTATTAATTAAATAGCTGTTAGCGCTTGCTGTATAAGGGGTAGGGCGGTCAATGAATAAAAAACTGACCCTCTCCAACAAGCTGCTCACCATGGGCACGGCCTTCCTGCTGGTGGCCCTGGCGTCGATAGGCTTCACGCTCTGGGTCACCTGGGAACTAGAGGGCGGCGCGGCCGCGGTGAACGAGGCCGGGCGCCTGCGCATGAATATGCTGCGCATGATCCTGGCGCAGCAAACCGAGTCGCCACAGGACTTTGCGCGCCTGGAGCAGCGCTTCGAGGCCGGCCTGGAGCTGTTGCGCACCGGCGACCCGGCGCGTCCGCTGTTCGTACCCTGGAGCGAGGACACGCGCGCGCGCTACGAACATATCCGCAGCGAATGGCGCGCCATCCGCGCCGAATGGGATGGCGGGCAGCGCCCCAGCAGCGCGCAGGCGGTGGCGCGCGGCGACGCCTTCGTGAGCGAGATCGACGCCTTTGTCGAGGCCATCGAGGTGCAGATCATGCGCTGGACGGCGGGGTTGCACCTGTTTCACCTGTTCCTGGTGGCGCTCACCATCGCCGCCGCCGTGACCTTCATGGCGCTGAGCTACTGGCTGGTGGTCAACCCCGTGAACCAGCTGCGCCAGGCGCTGGCGGCGATGCGCCGTGGCGAGCTGGGCACGCGCCTGGAGGTGCAGACCGAGGACGAGTTCGGCCAGCTCACCGCCGGCTTCAACCTGATGGCACATGCGCTGCAGACCTCGCACGAGGATCTGGAGGGCAAGGTGCGCGAGAAGACCGCCAGCATCGAGGAGCAGAACCAGCGCCTGGCCGCGCTGTACGCGGTGAGCGCTCTGACCGGCGAGGCCGGCAGCCTGGAGGTGCTGGCCCAGGGCTTTGCGCAGCAGATCCGCAGCGCCGCCGGGGCCGATGCCGCCGCCGTGCGCTGGTCCGACGAGGCCAATGAGCGCTATGTGCTGCTGGCCCATGACGGCCTGCCGCGCACCCTGGCCGAGACCGAGCATTGCCTGCTGGCCGGGGCCTGCGAATGCGGCCAGGCCGGGCCGCGCGCGCGCATGCGCGTGATCCCCATCGTGCCGGCCAGCGGCGGGCAGCTGCCCGATTGCGGCCAGGAGGGCTTCCAGACCGTGATCAACGTGCCTGTGCGCCTGCACCAGCGCCTGCTGGGCGAGGTGACGCTGCTGTACCGCGGCGCGCGCACTCTGCCCGATGGCCTGCGCGACCTGCTGGGCACCATGGCCCAGCATCTGGCCACGGCCATGGAGGGCCTGCGCGCCAGCGCCCTGGAGCGCGAGGCCGCCGTGGCGCAGGAGCGCGCCCTGATCGCACGCGAGCTGCACGACTCCATCGCCCAGTCGCTGGCCTTCCTGAAGATACAGGCGCAGCTGTTGCGCGACGCCATCGCCAAGGGCCGCGACGCCGCGCGCGACCAGAGCCTGGCCGAGCTGGACGCCGGGGTACGCGAATGCTATGCCGATGTGCGCGAGCTGCTGGTGCACTTTCGCACGCGCACGCAGGACGAGGACATCGAGGAGGCGCTGCGCGTGACCCTGTCCAAGTTCGAGCACCAAAGCGGCCTGCCGGCCGAGCTGACGATGGCCGGCCAGGGCCTGCCGCTGGCGCCCGATGTGCAGATCCAGGTGCTGCACATCGTGCAGGAAGCCCTGTCCAACGTGCGCAAGCATGCCGGTGCGCGCTCCGTGCAGCTGGTGGTGCAGCGCCACCCGCAATGGCGCTTCGAGGTGCGCGACGACGGCCAGGGCTTCGACCCCGCGGCGGTGCCGCCGGATTCGCTGCATGTCGGCCTGGGCATCATGCGCGAGCGCGCCGAGCGCATAGGCGCGCGCATCAGCCTGGACACGCAGGCCGGCCAGGGCACCTGCGTGACGCTGGAGCTGCCGCCAGCGGGGCGCGAGGCCCCGGGCGCTGCGGCTACCATGGCGGCCGTATGAGCGCGCCCATCACCCTGTTCCTGATCGACGACCACACCCTGCTGCGCCGCGGCCTGGTGGCGCTCTTGGGCCAGCATGCCGACCTGCGCGTGGTGGGCGAGGCGGGCGACGCCGGTCAGGCGCTGCGCCTGCTGCCGGTCCTGCGCCCCGACGTGATCTTGCTGGACAACCACCTGCCCGGCGTGCGCGGCGTGGACGCCATTGCCGACCTGCGCGAGGCCTCGCCCGCGAGCCGCGTGATCATGCTCACGGTGAGCGAGGACGGCGAGGACCTGGCCAGCGCGCTGCGCCATGGCGCGCAGGGCTATCTGCTCAAGACCATAGACGGCGACCTGCTGGCCCAGGCCGTGCGCCGCGCGGCCAGCGGCGAGCCGGTGGTCAGCCCGGAGATGATGGGCAAGCTGGTGGTGGCCTTCCAGTCCCAGGGCGCGCCCGAGCCCGAACCCGCGCCCGAGGAGGCGGAGCCGGCGCCGCAGCTGTCGCCGCGCGAGGAAGAGGTGCTGCGCGAGATCGCGCGCGGCGCCAGCAACAAGGAGATCGCGCGTGCCCTGGACATCGCCGAGACCACGGTGAAGATCCATGTGCAGCACATCCTGCGCAAGCTGGGTCTCAGCTCGCGCGTGCAGGCGGCGGTCTATGCCTCGGA
>RRZT011213606.1_pt1 | contig 40478 bp, 40 predicted proteins | sample 2165551 | NCBI WGS metagenome assembly RRZT01 (sample SAMN10456910, study PRJNA506462) | wastewater metagenome | biome: wastewater; feature: sludge; material: wastewater sludge; isolation source: wastewater sludge with Escherichia coli K12::gfp cells carrying plasmid... | place: USA: Moscow, Idaho...
ATTGAATCAAGCAAAAGCCGAAGTTGTATCAGCAACAAACGCATATAACACTTTGTTGTCTACAGAAAGCGAAACAGCAAAAGCTCAAGCGAACTTGGATGCAGCAAATACAAAATTGTCTGAAGCACAAGCAAAATATGATTCCGCTTTGATGGTGTTGACAGCATTAACAGAAAGCAAAGAAGCTAAAGCACAAGCCTTGGCAGATGCTAAAGCAGCATTTGATACAGCACAAGCAAAAGCAGACGAGTTGCGAGCAGATTATTTGGTGAAACAAGCAGACGCTGACGAATTGAAAGCTGACGCAGAGCAAGCATCTCAAGCAGTTCAAGCTTTGGAAGCAATCTTGGTAGACGCAAAACAAGCTGTAGTTGATGCAAAAGCAAAACTTGTAGACTTGAAAGAAGCTGAAGCAAACCTTTTAAAAGCTCAAGAAGCTTATGACAAAGCTGTAACTACACGTCAACAAGCTGAAGCAAAATACCAAGAAGAAAAAGCACTTCTTGAAGAGTTAAAAGCGAAATTGGCAGAAGCTGAAACAAAATATAAAACATTGTTGAACACATATACAATTCAGAATGCTCCTGTTGATACGCCTGTAGAAAATCCAGTAGAAACACCCGTTGATACTACTGTTGATACTCCTGTTGATACTCCTGTTGAGACTCCTGCAGAACAACCAGCAGAACAAGTTGACACAATTACTTACTCTACCGATTCTAAACCAGTTCAAACTCGTGATTACAAATCAGTATCCGAAGCAACAGCTGCTGCAGTACAAGCAAGCACTGAAGCAAATACAAGCGATGACTTGCCACAAACTGGTGATAGTAAATCACTCTTGTCAGTATTGGGCTTGGGAACATTGGCACTTGCCTTGTTCGGCATGAAAAAGAAAGAAGAAAACTAATTCTTCTTGGAGATTCCCTGGATGGATAGTGATGCTATTCATCTATGCGATAGGTTTTTAGCCAAGATACGATTCGATATCTTGGCTAAAAACCTATCTGCAGAAAATTTTAGTAGAAAGCATGAAGATAACAAGAAATGAATAAGCGACAAGCAAAAAAACAACTTACGAGAGAAGCATATCCTAAAACGAAAGAAACAGTAAATTTGCTATTCAAAACTCTTAAAGAGCTTGAATTGACAATACATAATATTGATTTTTCAGACTCTTACTCACCAGGGAAATACCGTCCTAAGAGAGAGCAGATTATTTTCCAAATCAAAGAGATACCTCACATCGTTTTTGGATTATGGGTGTCCGAATTTCAGACAAACCAATATCTATCTCATCGTAATCGCACTATTTTTGGTGAGTTTGATTTTGCTGTTGACAAATTTCGCCCATCTTCAGTTTCCTGGTCTCCTGGTTATGAGTTTGTGCAAAAAGGGACTTGGGTTCCCGATGGCGAATTCATAGCTCAGATTACACAAATAAAGACTTTTGTAGACGAACCGTGGAAACTAGCCGATAATAGTTGCTTTCCGCATTCTAAGAGAGATTATCGATTCTTTTTAGAATTGGAAAAGAAAAAAGAAAAAGAGAAAGAGGCTGTCCTAAATTTTGCTAACGAGTATATTACTCAATATATGCAAGATGAAGGCATTGCGTTTGCGTTAGTTGAGCGGGAAGCCAATAACGCTCTTTGGGGCAAACATTACACATCCTTTAATCTGTATTTTAACGTAGATGAGAAGCTAACTAACACTCTAGAACACATTTTTGATGTTGGCTTTAAAACAGAAGAGGTTATTGATAGATTCATCAGTGAAAACGACATGGATATACCTTCTATTTGTTTCGATTTCAATGTAAAGAAAGTGTTTCTCTACTCTGATAGTAGTGAAAAATTCCCTATTGATTTTTCCCGCAAGGGGTTGGGGGAGTTTTTTGAGACGGAATTAAAGGGTACTATCACAACCATTAAGGGTTCAAAATAGGTTCGATTCCTATTAATCTCTTAACCGCTTTGCGGTTAACACCTCAATTGTAAAAGGTACATTTAACCGAGTTCGAATCTCGGTTGAGGTATTACCAGAGAAATCTGGTGAAAAATCGAGTAGTAAAAACAAAGACCCGAAAGGTCGGCGTTTTTGTTTTTACTGGTTTTAGACTTGACAAAATCAAAATTTTTTGATATAATGAGAATTAAGGAGATATTATGGCAAGAAAAAAAGATATACGCGAAGGCGTAGCAATTAAAATTGATAAAGAAACTAAAGAATCCACTGTTGTGGAGATGGATTTCCATGAAACCTTTAAGGAAAACTTCCGAGATTATGGTAATTATGTAATTGAATATCGAGCTCTTCCAGATATTAGAGATGGTCTAAAACCAGTATATCGGCGCATTATCTATCGTATGGGCGAAAACAAAAACACCTCTGACAGGAAATTAGTAAAAGTAGCAAAAACAACCGGGGATGTAATTGGTATCTACCACCCACACGGGGACAAAGCTGTCGAAGACGCTCTTGTAAACCTAGCAACACCTTGGAAACACACCATGCCAGCTATTAAAATTAAAGGAAATATTGGTTCTGTTTTCGGAGACCCTCATGGTGCAGGACGTTATATTGAAGCTAAACTTTCAGAGACTGGCGATTCATACATTAAAAACATGAAACCAGGCATTGTAGAGTATGAGCCAAACTATGATGAAACGACACAAATAGCAAAAGTGCTACCTGCACGATTACCATATCTACTAATAAATGGTGATGAGGGTATCGCAGTAGGTTTTGCGTCATCATTACCTACACATAATCCAATCGAAGTAATCAATGGGTTTATTGCTTATGTCAAGAAACCAAAAATAACCCAAGCAGAATTAATGGAATACATCCCTGGCCCTGATTTCCCAACCGCCGGTGAAATAATCAACAAGGATGATTTACCAACCATTTATAAAAATGGTGACGGTCAGATTTATGTACGTGGTAAGGTTAGATACGACAAAAAAGATAACTCACTACACATATACGAGATACCATTTACATCAGCCGGGTCAATGGATAAACTTGTTGAAAATATTACCAAAGCAACAATGGAGACAGAGACCAAGGTAAAAGGTAAAGTTGTCAAGAAACCACCTAAATACCCATGGGCTACAGAGGTTATGGACCATTCAGGTCGAGATGGTATAGACATCAAGCTAACACTCCAAAAAGGCGTAAATCCAGATATAGCAATTCAAGAATTATATGCAAAAACTCCGTTAGAAACAACTCTTACATATAAATTCCAAGCATTGAATGACCGCCATTTGAATAAGTATTCGATTAAACGATATTTTAAAGAATATTTAGCCTTCCAACATGAGCTCTTAATAAATGAAAATCAATTACGAAAAGATGAAATAGTAAAACGATTAGAAATCATTGATGGTTTGTTAATGTTGCAAGAAGTTGTAGATGAGGTGGTGTCATCAGCCAAAGCATCTAACGGTAAAAAAGAATTACAAGAAGTTTTAATGACCGGTAAACTATTGGAGGAAGTGCCGAAGAAATTTCATAAGAAAATTAAAGCATTTAACTTTACCGAAGTGCAAGCTGAACACATTGCCAATTTACCAATTTACAAAATTAACAAAATGGATTCAAATGAATTAGTGGAACACAAAAAGCTATCTAAAGAGCAAACACAAATTCAATCCATCATAGATGACCCAACAAAACGTAAACGTATAATCATCAAACAACACGAAGATGATTTGAAAAAATTAGACCCACAACAATATGCTAGAAAAACGGTAATTTTACAAGCGGAAAAATCCAAAGCTGTAGAATTCGAAACACCTCTAGTTAATTTATACACATCTATAGATACATATGGATATGTGACAATTTCAGAAAAAGTTTATGAGAATAGTTTACAAACAAGCAATAAAGAACGACTTGTCTTCATTACAAACGAAGGAATTGTTTATCCACATTATTTAGATAATTATAAAACCACAAGTGGTAGAGGTACACTAGTAAACCAATTGATTTCTGTAGATGATTCAATCATAGGTATGTCTACACTGGTTGACAAACCAGACCGTGAAGGCTTGTTTGTGTTTAAAGATGGTAATATTAAAGTTGTCAAAATGTCAAGATATTTGACGAAAAACAGAAGTAGTAAGATAATAAAAGACAAGACAGAATTTGAATTATTAGCATATGTTGATATTCCTGAAAACGCAAAAACGGTAACCATTAACGGTAAGACTTTAACAATAGACAAACTGAGTCATGGAAATGGTCATGGTAAGAATGAATTCAAATCTGGTCTAGACCGTGCAGAAATCGAATTTGATGCGGTTGACACAGTGGAAGAAACAAGCAATGACGGATTGGTAATCTTTGATGGTTCTGACACTGTACGATTTGATTGGGATTCTATGGATGAAAGCAAGTATCAAGCCTTGTACGTTGTGAAATATAGCGAACTATTGGAACAAGATGTCCTATTTGTACATGATGATGGTACCGCTAAGATTGTAGAAGGTTCACAATTTGAGGTTAAAACTCGAAGAAGTGAAATCCAAGGTAATAAAAAAGGTGTAACATCGATATACATCGGACAGGTACCAGAAACATTGTTGGGTATATATGACGATGGCAAACAGAAGAAAATTGAAAGCAAACTAATCAGCCGTCAAGGTAAAGTTGGTGGTGGAGCAAGAGCTTTCTATTCTAAGAAATCCAAAATAAAAGAAGTCAAAGATGGTCGTAACTCAGATTTACCACTATCAAGTTTGGCACAACAACCAAAGTAAACAAGTCTTAAGGCTTGTTTCTTTTTGCCTTTTCTGCTATAATAGTAGGAAAGACAAAAGGAAATGAGGTCTTGATTTTTTGAGAAAAATGTGGTATAATAGAAGTATGAACATTAGGAAACAAGGTGAATAATGGAAATAATAGTAGAAGATTTTATTAAACAACTAATGGAGAAATACAATATCCGAGTTCCTGAAGAGAAAAAAGCAATCTGGTAAACCAAAACTCCATGAATCCGGTATTGATTTTTTTAATAAAATGTGATATAATAGAGATAAAAGACGGATATGGATACAAAAATAGCAAATTTAGCAATAGAAGAAGGTACCGATTGAACAAGTACTGATAAAATGAAAGAACAATTAGGTAGGAGTTTATGAAAACAATACACGTTGGGGGTTTAAACCCAATAGGGAGAGTGAAAACCCTCGCAGACGCCTTACATAAAGCAAATGACGACGACACTATAATACTCCATAAGAATGAAATTATTGGAGTGACGATAAATAAAAACGTCATAATAAAAGGTGAAGGACATACATTGACTGTTGAGCCGGGAGTAGCGGGCATGATAGTTAACGCTCCATTGATATTGGAGAATGTGAAATTTGAAGTTGGAACACGCGCAAATGCGATTGTGAACAACTCAAAAGCTATATTAGATGACGTATCCGTAAAGTTAAAAGGGCCAATCCGTGAATTTTACCCTATTGTGGTAAATCATGGCAGTATGGAAATAAACGGAGGACGATACACAAAACTGGAAAGTGATAGTGAATCAACAACTCAGATTAAAAATGCAGAATTGTATTCCTATTACGGAGGAGACATTGTATTAGCTTATTCTGAAAATCATTCAAATTTGAATGGTTCCGTTTATATAAGTAATAGTGTCTTGAACTCAACAACCATCACTGGTAACGTCCATATTGAGAACACAACAATTGGTAAGTTTGTAACTATCGATGATTCAGAAGCAACATTAGAACACATAAAGCTAGAGCAAAAAAGCACAGAACCAAGTGTTAAATTGAAAAAGGAACCAGAGCGAGGACCTCTTGAGAATCAGTTGAGTTCCAAATATGGTTTGAAAATAGAAGACAGTGACGTTTTAATCAATGAATACCAAGTGTTAGAATCCAATGATAATTTTTGGGGTATAGTAGCACGGAATTCTTTTGTAACTCTTCAAAATCAAAGTAACGATGTCAACCAAACCGCCCACAAAATTGAAAATTCAACGATAACATTTTCAGACAGCCTTGACCAAAACCATTGGGTTTTGGATAAAACCACACCATCATTTGTCCGGTCTACAATTAACACCAACATGAATATTGAGACCGCAGCAGACAAGCTCAATAAGATGATAGGTCTGAAACAGGTTAAAGAACAATTCAACACCATCATGAACACTATCAAAGTGCAACAAAATGGAGCTGATAAGAATTACGCCTTTTCAAATAACTTTATTTTCGCTGGAGACCCAGGTGTGGGTAAAACAACTATTGCCAACATCTTTGGTGAAGCACTATTTGAAGTTGGAGCTATCCCTGAAAACAAGATAACCAAAGTAACCGTAGATGATTTAATCAAAGGTTATGTTGGACAAACGGCATCAAACGTTAGAGACATCCTAGACAAAGCTTTGGGTGGTGTAGTATTTATTGATGAGGCCTATCAGTTGAGCGTTAAGAATGGTCAAAACACCTTTAACGATGAAGCGCTTTCAGTCTTAATCAGATACATGGAAGACCACCGTGATAATCTTGTTGTAATCGCCGCAGGATACACCAAAGAGATGAAAGAATTTCTAGCGTCAAACGTCGGTCTTTCACGTCGATTCCAATGGATAGAATTTGAAGACTACACAGCTCAAGAAATGAGTGAGATTTTTGAATTAGTGAGAGATTCATACAAGGATGAGTATGACGATGAGCGATTAAAAGCAATCATTCCAGCCCTCTTTGATAAATTGATACAAGTCAATTTGAGCATACCTGATGTCAATGGGCGTGTAACCAACGGTGGTAATGGTGGTTTAGTTCGAAATGTTTATCAACAGATAGTGCAGAATCGCAATAACCGAGTGGTTAATGGTGGAACCAATAAGATAACAAAAGAAGATATAGAGTTTGGCTTTAAACAACAAATACAAGCCGCATTAAGTAGAAAATTCTAGAATATGAACAGAACGAAGGAGCAACCCTATGAGCCTTAAACGGAAAGTTCTGGAAAGAACCATGAAAGCCATGGGGATGACCGAACAAGAAGTATTAGCAATAGCACATGAAGATGAATCAGTATTGCATGACCCATTCCTATATGATGGAATGGATGAATTAGTAACAAAATTATACGCGTTTAAACTAGAACAGGAAAAAAATCCAAAACATATATTAGTTGTAGATACCGACTATGATACCGATGGTATTATGTCCGCAGCTGTTATATCCGCAGCCTTAGACGTATTCAACATTAATTACAGAGTCTATGTACCAACAATGGCACAAGGATACGGCTTAAATCCAACAGCGGTAGACGACATGAAAGCCTTGTTTGAAACAAACGGAAATGTCATTAAAATGATATTGACAGCAGATAACGGAACAAACGCAATTGCGGGTGTTGACAAGGCCAATGAATACGGAATACGAGTATTAGTAACTGACCACCATTTGGGTGGAAGTGAATACGCCAAAGCAGAAGTCATTGTAAACCCCAACAAACTTATGCCAGATTTTTCACCAGAACCATACCCATTCAAGGGTAATGCTGGTGGAGCAGTAGCATGGAAGACCATGATGGCTTATGCAAGCAAATATGCAGAGGATAAATTACCTCTAATCTTTGATTTGATTGTCTTTGCTGGCATCGCAAACGTTGCTGACGTAATGCCAATCATTGATGAAAACCATTACATGGTGAGAAAATCAGTCGAAGAGATAAAACGCTTAATCAAAATCCGACAAGTATATGGTCATTCAGATTTAGCCTATCATGACGTAAAATTAACCCAATATCCGCATTATAATGCCGTCTTCTATGGTTTGTATGATATTATAATGTTGGTACAAGAAACCAAAGATAAGAAGAGACAAGAACAAGGTAAGAAACCAATTCCGCTACCTGATGATGAGGAATTCATTTCCTGGTATTTCTCACCAATGATGAATGCCCCACGACGTATACATGCAACGTCAAGAGAAGCTATGTTGTCAATGTTAGAGACCCGAATCTCTATCCGTCATGACAACATTAAAGAAATGATTCGCATGAATGATGAAAAATCAAAATTGCGTAATGAAGTCTTGGAAGCCATCGATTATGACCAGTTGTATAAAAATTACGGGAATGTCTTATTTGTAAATAGTCAACATGGTATATCCGGTTTGATTGCTGGACAAGTTGCAGAGAAAACAGGTCGTGCTACAATTGTGTTTGCCATACATACAGAATTACCAAACAAGGTTTACTCTTATAATGAATTTGATAGCCGATTTGATTCGGATGAATTGATTATTGGAGCATCCGCTCGTTCAAATGATTCACAACCCTTGAACGTTATTGTTGAACGTATCGCACATTTACATCCGGACGTTGTTGTTGGTGGTGGAGGACATGCCGCTGCCGCTGGTTACAGTATTCGTTATAAATATTTGAATCTTTTCGCTAGCGAATTCAACCGAATTGCTAAAGAAGTACAAGATGAAATAGCTGAATTAACCAAGAAGAGAGTGGCTGCTGGAGATGTAATACTTGTACCTGAAAACATTGTCAAATTAACAACTCATGATTATCAAGACTCAGGAGCATATGGTGTTTATAACATTAGTAATTCACTAAATCTTCCAGTTGAGATGATGGAAGTCTTAGAATTCCAAAACCAATTAAAACCATTTGGTAAAGATTTCAACGCCCAAACCAAATTCATTATGGATTTAAATCCTATGGAATTAATGGAGCCAAAATACAATCTCAATCTTGGATTCTGGAAGACCTTTAAATTCAATTTAAACGGTGTTGATGTAATAACCTTTGACATTGAATTAGCAACAGTCTTGAAAGACCGAATCGCTGGCAATAATGATTCATTGATTCCAGTAACTGCAGAATTAAAAATAAACGAATTCAATGGACGAATAAGTCCACAACTAATATTAAGTAAAGGATATTGATAAGTCAATATCCTTTAGGAGGCATAAAATGAAATACACCTTAGAAGAACAAGAAACCTTTGTACACTTTGACCCAATCACCAAAGAGTATATCTACGACACATCATACAGCCATCACATCCGAAAAATCTTACAAATGCCTGAGGCTTTTGAGATATTAGATAAAGAAGAAGATGACGGAAAAGTCATTTGGATTAGAGCCAAATTCAAATCGGACAACCACAAGCTATACATCTTCCCACGTAAGAAGAGACAATTAACAGCTGAAGCTCGAGAAAGACAAATAGAGAGATTAACCTTAGCTAGACAGAAAAAGACTACTAAGTAGTCTTTTCTTTTGTAATTAAAGTTCCAATTCATTTACGTTATCTAATTGTTTTAGCGCATCAGAGAATTCATTATTAATTTCTGACAGTTTATTTGTGACCGTTTGACGAACATATTCGTTAGAGTCATAGACAAATTCTATGAGAGACTCCATATCCGAGAGTTTCTTAGCGACCGCATCACGTACCTGCCAAGCTTTATCGTCTTTAAACGTGTTAAGAATCAATTGTTCATCTGAAAGATTCTCGACAACTGTTTGACGCACCGTCCAATCCGGGTCATCTTTGAACGTTTCAAAAATCTTTTGTTCATCCGTTAGTTGTCTCACCGCTGCCATACGAACATAGATGTTTTTGTCATTTTTGAACGTATCAACGATTATTTGGTCATCCGACAGTTTACTCACCACCGTTTGACGAACAAGCCCATCCGGGTCATTTTTGAAAGCGAGAATATGATTTTCATCAGATAGTTTGCCTGCAAGCTCGAGACGCACATCAGCATCAGGGTCATATTTAAATGTATTAAATATCTGCTCTTCGTCAGTTAGTTTACTAACCACTAATCGACGAACATCCTCATCTGGGTCGTTTTTAAACGTGTTGAATATTAAGTTCTCATCCGATATTTTACTAACAACCGTTAAACGAACATTCCACGAGGGGTCATCTTTAAAGGTGTTAAAAATCAGCTCTTCATCAGATAGTTTATTCAAGACCTCTAGTCGAACATACTCATCCGGGTCGTTTTTGAAGGTGTTGAAAATTAAATTTTCATCAGACAGTTTATTTACTACAGCTTCACGTACCAAACTATCGGGGTCATCTTTGAATGTATCAAAAATCAATTGTTCATCCGACAGTTTTTCCACCACTGTTTTGCGAACGAAATAATCTGGGTCGTTTTTAAACGTGTTGAATATTAAGTTCTCATCCGATATTTTACTAACAACCGTTAAACGAACATTCCACGAGGGGTCATCTTTGAATGTTTCTACAATCAGACGCTCGTCGGTCATTTCGTCAATCTGTTGTAAACGCTCATTTAATTCTTTACTCATCTAAGTACTCTCTTATATTTTAATTATTGGACTAAAGACGGGATTTATCCCGTACTTTAAATCTCGAGTCCAAATTTAGACACATCTATAGTATCTGCATATTTATCAACCAAAGCCTTGACATTAGCCTCATGCATTGCTGTAATGGCGTCTAGTTCTGACGCGAATGATTGTTCACTCGATTCCGTCTTAATAGAACCCATAGCTTCTGCCAACTTATTATCTTCATAATTTGGGTCATTAGTTGCTACTTGATTTTCACGAACGATAGCTTCTTTACGAGCTAAATCTGCACGATATTCAATCAACCAATCAGGTGTACCATATTGACCACCGTTAGCTCTTGTACCATCCAACTTGTATGGGTTAGGAGCTTCAGCCTGGTCTAATGGGAATAATTTATCCGCAGAACCCCACTTGACTTTCATATCTGCAACGGTAATATCACCACGAGACACGGCAAGTAAAGCGTCGTCGATACCCTTTTGTTCAGGGTCCCAAGACAGTACTGAAACCGGGTTGTATTTAGCCAACTCGTTATAAGCACTATGGATACCACGAGCAACAGATAGGTTCTCTCGACCGTCAGCATCCATGGCGATATAGGTGCCTGCAATTTTCAAGTCAGTGTCAGTATAGATATGTGATACCGATTTAACAAAGGCTTCAGCAACACCAGGAACCTGAGCAACGATTAAGCCACGGTCACCAGCGATTTTATCAGCCAGAGATAGACCTGTTGAATCTTTTACGTCTAAGTATTTTGCCGTGATAATGCCTTTAAGAGCACCTTCAGCAACCATGACAACATATTGGTCAGAGCCATTTTTTGGTTCGCGCGCTTTAACAAATCCGGCGTTTGATGGTGAAACGATTTCACGACATTCTTTGGTGCCTGTTAAATCACCACCCGCTGGCCAGATATATTTAGCCTGAGGAGACACTTGTAGTTTGTCAATAATTTCAGGCATATCATAACCGCGTTCAATCAGGGTTTGTTTAATATCAGATTTGAGTTTGACTTCAAACTCACCATAAACATCTTCAAAAAAGATTTTATCATTTGATGCGGATTTAACGTGAAGGTCTGAATCGCGACCGTCAGTAAGTTTGAACAGGTATTTACCACCATAAAATTCTTTATTATTTTTATCATAATATTGAGATTTTTGAATGGAAACCCCATCTGGCGCCTTAGCTTTTAAGAACACATTTATTGGTGTAATATCAGTACCCACTTGGAATTTGGCATATTCACCGTTGACATTACGCATAGGTATAACATAACCGGCGTTACCACCTGTTTTAAGAGCGATAGGCGTAGAAGGTACAGGCTTATCACCCACGAACAATTCAATATCATTAAATTGTTGAGCCTTCATGTTTGGAAAACCAACCATGTTGTTATCCATCAATCCAGGAATAACAGGCTTACCAGTTTGCCATGAGAAGAATCCATCTAAGTCTTCATCTTTTAGACCACGTGAAGGGTTTGCAAGCATAGACTTATGGTCACTGACAAATTTGTCATCTGGGCCACCCAAAGGCATAAGGTGAGAGAATTTTTTCCAAACCTCCGCTTGTTGATGTTGCCATTCATAGTCATCACCAACGGCATTATATTTGGCAAGAATTGTTTCATCTGAAGGGGCATAAACTGAACCTTTTTCTTTATAATCCGGATTTAAGAGATATAATTGGTTATCATAGCGGTTGAAAACCTTAATATCTTTTTTCTTCGCATCAGAGAATAAGGCATTTAGTTTGATGTTTGTTGAGTGGAAATCTTCTTTATTGGATTCTTTAAAACCCTCATCAAAAGAAACCATAACATAATCAAAAGCTTTTTCACCATTAACGGTGGCGTTTAAAGCATTCGTAATTGTTTCTTTATATGGTTTCCATGGAGCCGACGCATCAACATTGACAGTACGAGCATCCATTTGCTTGATAGATTTATCACCATTTGTTGTGAATTTAATAATTAATGGACTTCTATATTGAACCATTATAACTCCCTTTCTACTGTTAAGACATCAAGACCAGCAATAAAGTCTTGAGCATCATAATCGTCTGAAGCTTATCTTGTAGCTTCTTGTGCTTCATGTAATATTTTATTTTTTAACGTTATTTGATTGTATATCTTCGAGCATCCATTCTGGTTTACGTTTATCACTTCTAGTCATTACTTATCTACATTATACCAGAATTCGAAAAAAAAAGCAAATAAAAAAACCACTATTGACAAATAGACAATTTTGTGTTATAATTAAGTAAAGGTTGCAAAATGCAACCAAAAGAAAGTTAATAGCGCCTAGCGCTGAAAGGAAGAATATGTCAGCTAACATTCATATACGCTTGTCTGAAGAGAAGAAAAAAGAGCTCACCAAACAAGCACAAAAAGAAGGTTTAAGTCTGAATGCTTTTATGTTAGCGGCAGCCAACGATAGAATAGTCAAGATGAAAGGGGAATAAATGGATATTAAGAATATAACCACAAAAGAAGCCCTTTTATTGGAAGCTATAAGAAACGCAGCCTTAACAAACAGTAAAAAAAGAAGACGACAAACCTTACGATTAAAAGAACTTATTTGTGATAAGAAAGAATTAACCTCAGATGATTCAGATGTGGTAAAAGCAACAAACGAGATTTTATCCAATATGGAATCCATAACCATGATTCGCTATGGAGCAACAGCCTATGTTGAATGGTATGGACGACCACCGAAAGATTTGATAGATATTGGAACATCTACAGACCACTTGTACTTTTTCACATCAGCCAATTTACGTGACCCAATTAGCATGTATAATGACATAGATGAGAAAGCAGAAGCAGCATGTGAAATATTATTAACATTTATATTTAACGCTGCCGCAGGTATAGATTTACGTAATCGTTTAGAATCAATTAAATCTATGAAATTAGAACACATTAACCTAACAACAGAACATGCCCAAGAAGAAGGAATTGAAGCCTTAGAAAAATTTGCAGACTTTGTTGATAGTCAAAATGCACCTGGAGCTATGGCCGCAGGTATGCTTTATCCGCTTTTAAATGACGCCTATGGCAAGAAACGCAAGCATGCCGTGTTTGGCTTTAAATCAAACACAGGTAAAGGTTTATTATTAGCCATGATAAGTAAGCTCTACAAAGGGGCTGCTGATGATATGCCAGTAAGACCAAATGAACGAGATGTGTATTCTGCTGGTGCGTGGAATAAGATGATAATACCAAGATGGATTGTAAAGATAGGTGACACATCAGAAGCCGATATCACTTACGATTTCATGAAAAACCTCTATGAGCATCCTATTTCAATATCTGGTAAGAATGAACGAAGTAAAGAAATGTTCTATGGTAATGTTTACATTGCCACCAACAGTCAACAAGACTTCTTCTCAGATAAAGAAATCTACACCCGTGTATTTTTCCTGGCCATGTTTAGAGATATTGACCAAATCTTGGGAGAAGAATTAGTTTCTGTTTTAGACAATATCCACAGGGATTCAATTGTAGCATATTTAATCAAACATGAAGAAGATGCTAGAAATTATTGGAATAACTATCAAACACCACCAAGCTTTTATGAAGACAAATCAACAGAGTTGTTATATGATGATTTCTTGAAGAGATATGATGGAAAGATAGCACCTGTTCGAGATATAAAACGTTGGATAAACAATCCACGTAAATATAAATCCTTAATGTCTCTAATAAAAGAGTACAATGGGGAACCAAAAAACGTAAGTATTGATGGCAAATCTGTAAAAGCCATTGATTTAAGAAAATTAAAAGTCTTGTAATACCTTGACAAGTCAAACTTGTTGTGGTATAATAGACTTAGGAAATTAGAAAAAGGAAGAGAAAGAATGTTTATACAAGTAAAAGACCTAGACCAAACGATTGAGCCAAAGAACGCAAATGTGTTCGTTATTCAGACTTATCCGGGTGAGGTATTGTATATTTCTAGGTCATTTATTGGATATGATTTCACGAAATATACACATCCAGATTTTAACAACGCCATTGTATTCTTCAATCGTCAACACGCAGAATTAGCCTTGAACACTGAGTTCAAGTTTGTGAAACAAGATTGGAAAATTGTACCTGTCGCTATTAACGAAGATGAGAAGAAACGAGCTCAACAGGCTGACGCAGTAAGACGTATGGCTAAAAATGAGCGACGTAGAAAAGAAAAAGAAGAACGTGAAGCTCAAGAATCAGGTGAGTAATCATGAGCCTGAATGAGGACATAAAGACTATAAGTTCTAGTGGTATAATGGACAAACTCTTAAAACCTGAAACCGTAACTATTAAGGTGAAAAGTGCAAATCCATGGATTAACGACCCGGAAACAATAACCTTAACACAAAAACAATTCAATAGATAGAGAAATATCAGAACTTCAAGAAATATTACCGGGAATAACAATCAAAAACCTAGAAGTGAATTTCCGAACAAAAGATAAGTGGGATAACGAATAAAGGAGAAATAATGGAAGAAATAATTGAACTATTAGGTCAAGAAGTGGTAGATAATTGTGAAACATTAAAAATGCCACTACAAAAACTTGACACCCCCGAAATTAGAACTATGGCCTACACTATGGCCTATGAACCAACAGAATATGGTACAATCTACGAAGACGGTACTCAAGGCCTGATTGTTAGAATGCCTGAAGACCATAACACCTACAATAATGGTGTATATATGCTTCACTTGGCTAAGGGCTCAGAAGAAGACCAATATCTTTACCAACTTGAAGTAATTGTACCAAATACTAAAAGTAAAGATTTTTTGATAAGACACCTTGTTGGAGAAATAACAACATATATTGATAATCTTGATACTGGAGATTTAGATGTATATGATTTCGCAGAAATCTACGGATTTGTAATCGCAAACACTTACGTAAAACCTTTGGCAAAATCCTTATACCCTAACCAAAAAGATAAACAAGTATTGTTCACTAATTTATACATGCCACGAACTCTGGCTCATATAGCACATATCTATGCTGGTTCAGAAATATTAAAAGAACAAGCTGTAAACAGTGACCCATATTTGTTCAAATTAGCAATCGATGGATTAAAAGAAGGTGACATCGCACCAAACCATGACGTACGAGAAGACGCGGAAGGAATATTAAAAAACAATGCTGAAATTTAGATATTGGTTGGAGGAATTCCCAACAGCTGAGGAAACAATTCGAAAATATGGCAAAGGCAACCGCAAACGAGAAATAACTCTATTCGGGTTACTAGTGTTGGCAATAGTTTTATTGTTAATTGTACCACCATTCATAAAAAGACTATTTGACGGGTCTTATATTTCCTTATTACTAGCGAAACTTGTGCATATTTTTGTGATTACCGCCTTCCTAGCTTGGTTATCAAAAGGTCAAAAAATAATGTGGCTTGTTGGTGTTCAGCTATTGGTATCTTTGGCAGTCTTGTTACCATGGAACGTCAACACGTCAAACGATAAATCTCTGGAAACTGGTGTTGTCTACATCATGCAAGATGATGACTGTAAATATTGTGAGGCCACAAACACGCCAATGAGACTTGCTGTTAATTTATATAATATCACACATAGCCCAAACATTCAAGTAATTGACCGAGACGACACTAGTAAAATCGCTCAAGAGTTAACCAATACCGAAATTGTAAACGGTACAATTTATAAACAAACAGAAAACGGAATAGTAACCACTAACTATGTAATGATGGATAAAGATAACAATCCAGTATCACCATCAGTATCATATGTATACGACAAGTTGATTACTGTAGTAAAGGGGAAATAAATGACGGACATAGTAATAATACTACTGGACTATCATCCCGGATTACCAAGCGGTGAAGAGGAAATCCAATTGAATGAAGAAGATATAAAAATGTTGGCTGAGGTATGTGAAATAACACCAACAGGGGAGTTGATAATAGAAACGGTAGATAACCGATATAAAGAAATCGTTGTAATTAATGGACAAAGTATAGTACTGAACAATAAAGAGACAAACGAACAAATCTTCGAAAGTTATTTCGGACAGAAACCAATACCACGAAGTAGGGGAATGTTCACAGTTTAGTTAGAATGGAAATAAATGTTAAAGAAAACACATAGAAGTTTTGCGACAACCTTTACGGCTGGAGCAATATTAACACATCAAGTATATCAAAATGCAATACACGTCGAATCATGGACAGATGTGCATTTTGATAACCCAACTGGGTTTGCATGGCTTTCAATTTTATTACTCAGCTACCTATTAGGCCCTTTGGCTGATTTAGACAACTATTTACCATTTTTTAAACATAGGGGAATAACTCATAGTATATTTGCATTGATTCCTTTATGGATACTGGTAATAGTCGCCTATCATAGCCAAAATATCATCAACCTAACTCTTGCTCTATCACTAGCCCTATCATGGACGAGTCATCTCGTAGGTGATGCATATTCTGTATCAGGTGTTGAATGGTTATACCCATTTCGACAATATGAAGTACTAGAAGATGGAGCTATGTATAAAAAAGGGAAACGCATACTCTTCCCTAAATTATATAAAGTTGGTGTTAATGAATTAAGATGGTATAAACAAGGTAGTTTTGGCTTAGTAGCATCTGAAAGCATGACATTCCCAGCTGAAGTCACCTGGTTAATGTTTACCCTCATTCTCTTGTTCATTTCTTGGAAAATATAGCCTTTGGTTATTTTTTTTGATATGACTTGACAAAATAGAGAAAGAGTGGTATAATAGTAATATGAATTGGATATTATTAGATTTAAACGGTACGGTTGGGACGGACAATCCAGATATTTTGGAAAAGATAACCAACCCTGACAATATAATACATAGACCAGAGGTTGAAGCCCATGTAAAGGTTTCAACTCTTAAAAGAATTAAGGAAATCAGCGAAACAACAAATTCAACAGTATTGTGGATAAGTCTAAGAGAAGATGACGCCCTGTTGATAAACGATATAGCAGAAACTGATTGGGAATATTTGACAATGCATGAACCCATAGACCGAAGTAATGTTTGGTCAAAAACAGCCCCAATCGCTAATTTTGTAAAAGAGCATCCGAATGACACAGTTGTTGTTGTGGATGACATGCTTTTAGTTGGTGGAGCTTTAGCAGAATTGAAAAGCCAAGCTCCTACAGTCAAAACAGTAATACCTTTAACAAGTAAAGGTCTCACCCAAGAAAATTTGGATGAATTAGCAAGTATATTAAGTAAAGGAAACTAATGGGAAAGAAAAAACAAAGATTTAAATCCTTTTTAAAATGGTCAGCAATAACTCTAGTAACAACTGGAACAATTGGTGCCTTGGGAGGATTTTTATATGTTAACAACAAATTATCAACCCTACCAGATATTGACACCCAGTATTTAACAACCTACGGTAACAGTAAAATCGTAGATGCTGATGGGAATATTATTTGGCAAACCACTCAAACATATTCAAAATCCACGACCTTTGAAGAAATCGAACCAACCCTTATTGATGATGCAATAATCAACGTTGAAGATGAAGATTTCTATAAAAATAAAGGTTTTTCATATAAGGCCGTAGCCAATATGATTTTTGGTTATATTTATTCCAAAATCAATTCAAACTATGAGGCTCGAGGTGGTTCAACCATAGACCAACAGGTCATCAAAAACGCCTATTATAACGGTGGAATCGGTCATGACACCTTTACACGTAAAATCCAAGAGTTATATTTGTCTAAACAATTAGATGAGAACTATAACAAACAAGAGATTTTCGACATGTATGTGAACATGATGGAGTATTCAGAAGGCGCAAAAGGTTTAGCCGCAATTGCTGAGCTCTACTTCGGTAAATCCTTAGACCAATACAAAGAACGTAGCATTGAAAATATTGCACAACAAGCATACCTAGCAGGTCTAGGACAGGCACCAACAACCTACAACCTCTATGATAATCCAGAAGAAGCCCACAAGCGTATGAAAACAGTTTTGGGTGTCTTGCTTGAAAAAGGTGTAATTACACAAGACGAGTATAATCAAGCCAAAGACTTTGAGTTGACAACTACCTTGAAACCTAGATATTGGAAATCTGAAGAACAAAGACAACAAAACCTCAAGTATAAGACCTATACAGATATGGTTTTAAGTGACGTTAAGAATCTTGGATACAATATTGAAGATTTGACAGTGACAATTCACACCTTCCTAAAACAGGAAACATTTGATGCAATCACCAACAAGGTTAGAGAATCAGCCTATTACCAAGACGGTGAAGGTGGCACTGAACAAGTTGCCGCGACAGTCATCGACAAAGACGGCATTGTAATTGGTATGGTTGGTAGTCGCTATGATGGTGACGAATTAAACCGAGCAGTACAACAAGTTCGAAGCTCAGGTTCATCCATGAAACCATTCACAGCCTATGGGCCACTTTTCCAATATTTTGGAAACCAATACAACACAGCAAGTATATTTAGTACCTCACCATATCTCTATCCTGGTACCAATTTCTATATGAACAACTATGATGGTTACACTTATGGAAACCAGACAGCTCAATATTCATTGTGGATGTCACTTAACACACCTGTAGCCCGAATTGCGGATGAAATCTTAGGGCCAAACAGAATGAAAACCTTCTTGAATGGTCTAGGCTTGGACGTACAACAGTCATATAGTTCGGTTGACGCTATCGGTTTGAATATCTCAACCTTGCAAGCAGCTGCAGCCTATAATGCAGTCAATAACAAGGGTATTTATACTGAACCTAGATTTATTGATTATCTAGAGTTTACGGATGGTTCCACTAAGAAGATTGAAGCCAAACATAGAAAAGCTATGAATGAATCAACAGCCTTTGTCTTGTCTCAAATGCTCAGAGGCGTTGTAAAACCTGGGTACACAGGACGAGATGCAGTCATCAATGCCTATGAAGGTTATGGCGGTAAAACAGGTTCTGTAGCCTTAGACGAAACAAGTGGTGCCTACAATTACTATGGTGCTGGTGGTTCGGATATTTGGTATGACTCAATAACAAATGGTGGATATTCAGTCTCTGTATGGTTCGGATATGACAAACCAAATGAATCACCTCAATTGTCTGATAATTTCGAAGGTCACCAATGGTTGGGACGTGATTTGCAGTTAATGCTCAATGGAGACCGAGCAGTTCCTAACTGGGAACAACCAGCCACTGTAAGAAACATCGGTGGTTCAGGTTGGAGTGCTCATTACGCAATCACAGATGCCCAAGATGTAGGCAACGAAAATAGCTCTGTTGTTGTTGACCCAATTTCTGATTTGTATAGTCTAATAAATTTGACTGACGCAAAAGCAGAAACAACCGCAAATGATAATTGGGCTAATGAGTTAGTTGGAAACGAGAAACGAATCTATGACTTATATAAGACGGACAATTCCTTGTTCGACAAATTAAATATTATAGATAGTGATTTATACAATCGGATAAGGTAAAGACATGAGTATAGAATTACATAGAATAGAACGAATAAAGAAGAAACGAAAAAAACGCAGTCGTCGATTTATGATAGGTATGTTTATCATATCTATCTTGTCGGTCACTGTTTCAGCTCTCATTGCCTGGTCAATTTACGATGGCTATAAAAAGACCCATAAATGGGATAAGCAAGCCATAGCCGGTACATATGCACAAATGACCCCTGAATTTGCGAAAAACCATATATCTGCAGATATGATAGACGAGGTCAATTCCCTATCCAATGTGACAGCAATGTTGGAATCTGTTAAATCAAACAACGGATTGAAAGATATCAACCAAGCAAAAAGTACCTTATCTAATAGTGAAAAGATATTAGAGAAACATAAAATCATTAGTGGTGAGGCCTATGATAAACAAGAAGAATTACGATTATATATCGAAATTTATGATTTGGAACAAACGGCATATGAGACCTTAGATAGTATAAAACTATCACAAACAATGACTGCTTTGAGTAGTAAACTAGTGGAAAAAAACGCACCCCACGACAAGGCTATAATGGCTAGATTAAACCAAATAGCGACAGATTATAACGCACTCAATTCCTTTGTGAACACATATGTTCCAATATTGGGCACAATAGCTGACGGAACTGTGACAGTTAAGGCTGATATGACACAGGCAACAACCGATGAGATGATTAACAAAATTAACGAAAACAATCTTGAAAAATTCCAAAACATTAAAACTCTAAAAGAATTGTTACAAAGCTCTAAATGGGAAAACATCATCAAGAACAACACAACAATTAGTGACGAGAATAAATGGAAAGAGCGTTATCAAGTGTTTGATAGCCTGACGAAAAGTTTATACATTAAAGAGTCGGATGTTACAACATATGCTGACGCCATGAATTTGGGTCTATATGTTGAAGGTTTAGTTGAAAAAGAGGGATATGAGATATCCAAAAAGAGCACTGTTGACAGTATAATCGTAGAGGGTGTAAAAGTCAAATCTGGACAATACTTCCGAAAAGATGCGAAAATAACCGTGATGATAAAACCAATCTATGACAAACTACCTGAGCCAAGCAGTAGCTCAACAAGCACAAAAAGTAGTTCATCAGATGATACAGAAACAAGTACAACTACAAGTGAACCAAGTACGAGCACAACCGACAGCTCGACTTATAGTTCAAGCACTTATAGTGATGACACATATAGTAGTTCATCTACTTCATCATCTAGTTCAACAAGCAAAAGCATAAGCGACGATGCTGAATAAAACCCACATGCGGAATAAGGTCTATTGAGGTTCGAATCCTCACGCATGTTTTTTTGAATAAAATGCAAGAATATGGTATAATAAAGAGATGTGAAAAATGAAGAAAATTAAAATATTAGCAGGCGTTGCCGGAGTCGGCAAATCGACCTACATTAACCAACACAAAAAAGATAATGACCTTGTTTTATCAAGTGACCAATTACGTATAGAAATGTACGGAAATTTGGAAGAAGGTAACAAACATAACGGTGAAGTGTTTAACGAATTAAACAACCGCTTAAGACAAGCCATAAAAACACATGACGGAGACATCTATTATGATACAACAGCCGTAAGCAGAAAACAAAGAGCTGGATTGTACAAACAAATCAAGAAAACAGCAGAATTAAATAACTATGAGATTGAGGTTGTTTTATTACACAAACCCTTGGAGCAAAATAAAGCACAAAACAATCAGAGAACTGGCTTTGCAAGAGTACCAGATGATGTTATTGAACGTATGTATAAAGCACTCAAAGCACCTAGAATTGGTGTCGATTGTGACAGCTTCCAAGTGGTTGCTCCTGATTTTTCAGAATATATGGATGAAATCAATCATCGAATTGATGAACCTCATAACTCACCCTATCATGCTGAAACCTTGCAAGAACACATGGACATGGTAAATGGGTTAGCTGAAAAAACCAAAGATGAAAGATTAATCGAATTAGCCTATCATCATGATTTAGGTAAGGCTGTATCCAGAACAAGAAACAATAAACGTAGTTTAGCAACTGATTATATTCGTCATCTTTACGGGGAACATGACAGATATATGGGACATGAAAATGTAGGCTCCATCTATTATCTAGTGAAAAACAAAGACAATCTAACACCTGAGGTGTCTGATATGTCAATGATGATTGAATATCATATGTTGGCCCATGAGCAAATCCCAGCACAGTTGATACATAGAGACAAATTAAGTCCTGAGATGTTAGAGACCTTGGCAGAGTTTGCTGGAATGGACAGTAACGCTCGAATCCTAGACCAAACAATTTTTGACACCTATCAAAAATATTTAACCAGCAAAAATGACTTGACAAAAGCCTATCAACAAAAAGATAGTATTTTGATTTCAACCAACTTCGACAGAGATTTGTACACCTTAAAATATCTTCACGGGGGCGTAGATTTTACCGACCCATTGAATAGAAATGCTAGAGGTTTAACCTACGATAGTGACGGAAATATAGTCACGATTGGATTTGAAAAATTCTTCAACTATAAAGAGTTAGAAGAATATCAGACCTACACCGATGATTTTAAACAGAAATACGCTAACACCAATAGAAATCACAACTTAGAAGTCTATGAGAAATTGGATGGAACCTTCATAACCTTGGGTCTTGATAAAAACGACAACCTTGTTGCCGCCACTTCAAGCAGTACACGAACCGAGTTCACACCTCTTGCTGAAGAATATTTTAACAATCGTCCAAATATAGACAAAATTAAAACCTTCATGAAAAACACAAATATGAGTCTAATGTTTGAGTATACGTCACCTGATAACGTGATAGTGATTCCATACGACAAAACAGAATTCACACTGATAGGCGCTAGACAACGAGATATAACTGCACCTATATCTGAATACAAAGAATTACAGGTGATAGCTGGAATCTTAGATTTGAATGTATGTCAAGCCAAGAAAATGGATTTGGACCAAATAAAAGAATACCAGAAGACCAATAAGACAAGTGAAGGTTTTGTCGTACGTAATGAACATGGAAATTTGTTGAAATTTAAAACCGATTATTGGTTTGAAGAGAAAGCCAAATTCGGCGACATCTTTTTCGGTAAACCATTAACACAACAAAGCGTCGATATATATGTTGATTTATATATGAAAGATGAGATGGATGACTTCATAGCCTATAAGAACCAACGTGTTGGAAAAGGTGGCTTACCAGAAATCGACCGATTGTACAACCAATTACAAACCAGAGTTTCCGAGTATAGAACCCTAACAGATAAATATAAAGATTTATCAAGACGGGACATAGCACAACTAGATATAGATGATATTGGAAAATCTATAATTTTCAGAAACAAAGAAAAAGACGATTTCACCTTGGATGAAAAACAAGTTAAGAAAATAGTCAATGAAATAGTAAACGACCTTAAAAATAGCCCTAAGCCAGATGTTAGCGAATCAATCAAAAACCTAGACGAATTGGCAGACCAAATACTGGATAATATGCTTGAAAATTCCATCCAAATGTGATACAATAAAGATATGAGAAGACCCATCTCATATCTTTCTTTGTTTTGCCTACGCAAAACAAATCATGGGGTAAAACCCCAACTTGGCGAATACTCGCCAATACCCCCAATCACTATTGAAATATTCACGTACTGGAGGTTGTTATGAAAAAGAATTGGCACTCAAAAAGATATAAAGATAAAAAACGTGAAGTAGCAAAACGTGCACCAAGATGGTTGTATAAAGAAAACAAGACTGTAACCAAGGAAATGGTCGCATCAAAAACCAAGATACGTGTTGAGAAATTAGTAACCCCAGACGAATTCATAACCAACGGCGCTTACAGATTCAAACTAACAATCGAAACAAGTTTACCTGTAATCCTAGAACCAATCTTTTTACACAATAATCCAAAAATTGACGGAGAATATTCAACAGAAGAGCTTCAAGCCTTGTTGAGTAGGGTATCTGATGAGATAATACCTGATAATTATAAACGATTACTCCGCTATTATTCAATCAGACGTAAAACCGAAAGTCAATACAAAATAACACGAAAAGATTATGAAAGATTAAGACAGAAGTTGGACAAAGAACATCACTGGATGTCTGGTATGGTGCAAGAAAGTACTGGAAGAGCTAACTTACACGCAGACCTCAAACGAACTGCGTTTGCATATAATCAAGTTTTGAAATATGCTCCTGTTGAAATTTTCTCAGATTGTGAGGTTGATGGACTTGAGTTGGTTACACCATACATGTGTGATTGTCCGACATGTATAGAACGCTATGGTGAGCCAGTATGTATTGACGAAGACTTCAATTTTGATTGGAGAGCTATAGATAATCTTTACACAGCTGAAGAGGTATCTATGGATTTAAAAGGGAAATATGATAGATGGGAATATCGATATTAGAGGTTGAAAATGAAATTAACAGATATAAAAAACAGTGCAGACTACATTCCTTTTTATTTGGAAACAGCCAATAAATATGGAATCAATTCACCACAAAGACAACAATTGAACAAGCTTGAATTGCCCAACGTCTCAAAAATAGATAAAGAGCATGCTGACAAATTGTTAACAGCCTTGTATGAATCAATGTATGCGGATTATCAACTAGAAAACAGCAAAAAACGAGGCAGAGGTGTTGGTGAAGCTAAACACAAGGCTGAAACAGCTGAAGAAGAATTTGAAAGAATCTTCAATGAAACACCACACAGCGTTATAGAACAGGTTGACCTAATTTGTGATGAAATGCAAAACAAACAATTTTTGACCACCTTAGAAGACACTCACGCTCAACCAGAAAATCAATCAAAAGGTTTCCAAGACGTTGTAAATAATGCAGAAAAATATACAAAAATTGCTGAAAGTTTTGGTGATGCACTTCATTTATATGACGGTGGACAAGAAATCATCGACGGTTTGGAATATGTAAAAGCAGTCCAAGAAGAAAAGAGATTAAAAACCAAACTTGACAGCATACCAGAATATAAGAACGACATTGAAAAATGGGAAACAAAGAGATTACCATATGAAATGGAGTTACAGGCAACCAGTCGAATGGTTTCAGAAATAGCTAAGAAATATCCAAAAATAGAAGAAGAGTATGTCACTGTATCAACAAATGATTTTCCAGACGTTGAAGGTAAAGAAGAATTAGAAGCAAGTTTTGGTGAAGAATTAAGCGAAGCTGATTACGAAAAATTTGCAGCAGAATTAGAAATGTTGAGAGATGATGGATTAGTACGATAAAGGCCGAAGGTATCGGCCTTTTTTCATTACTCTTGCAAATATTTTAAAAATATGATATAATAAAAGAAAAACCGAAAGGTCTACTATGTCATACGCAAACGCAAAAAATAAAAACGGCATACTCGAAATTGAAGGAGCCTTTGGGAATAAACAAAGCAACGGTGTCCAACATAAGGGTATGATTGACTATGAAGGTCAACCCAAGTTTTTAAAATTAGACGACATTAACCCAGAAAAAGGTGTCTTTGAAGCCAATTATAATGTCATGTATTCGTCCGTGTCAGAAGCTATAGTATCAACATTTGTAAAAAACATGGTCGAAGATGATAAATTCGATTGTGTAAAATATGAATTTGTGAAAGTTTCACGAAATGGGAAATTGACAAGTGGAACAATTGCTGACAACTTTCTTAGAGAAAATGAAATTGAAGAAGTTTTAGCCTCTCAAGAAAATGCAAACACACAAATAAGTATTGATGAATACGCTGATAACATCTACGATGTCAATTCAGAAACCCGACTAAACCAATTAATAAACTACGCAGAAAATCTAGGTGTAAAAGATTCAAAACATTTCTTCATCCAACAAGCCGGATTTGACGTTTTAATGGGTAACACCGACAGATTATCAAATCCCAGTAATTTTGTTTTTGCCTACAACACGGAAAGCAAGGAAACAAGATTAGTAAATATGGACTATGGAAGATGTCTACAAACAATCCAATGGCATGATATGGCGGAAGCCAACTATCAGCCAGAATATCTGGAAGAAGACCTGGATGATTATGTCAAAAATGTGTTCAGCAGAAATGATAGTATTGTTTCATCCAGCAAGATAAATGAATCCATAGAGTTTTTAAAAGAACACGGCTTTGAGCAATTTCAAATAGATTTACAACAAACATTTTTGGACTTGGACGAGTTGAAAAACCAATTTGAAGGTACGGGGTTTGAGAAATTTGCCACGGTTAAGATTGAAACCATGAAGGCTGTTTTACAGTCAGAAAAAATTCAAGAATTAATTACAGATATAGGACTTCATGCTGAAGACTTTATAGGTATAGAAAGCGAAAATAATGAAATTAACATTTAAAGTTAGCAACAATCCAATTTTAGAACTACAGGTGACAGACCGTGTAGAAGTAATAAAAGAGTACGATAAGAGAGTAATAAAGACCATTATGGCAGACCAAGAGTATACCTTAGCAGGTCTAGAAAAACGCTTACAATACTTCACAGATAGTGAGCTACCTCGTGTTGAACTCTTAGAGCAAGTGAAAAAAGAAGGTTTGAATTGTGATTTCCAACACAATTTAAGGTTAGAAATTTCATGAGAAAAGTACTATTAGTCTTGGCCTTATCAACTCTCATATTGACAGCCTGTTCTGTCAATGAGGTCAAGCCAAAAATCATTGAAACCGTAAAATCTGCATTAAATTTAAAACGAGACGTCACAACTAGTCTACTACCAGACCAAGACACATCACTGACCATCGATGGCAAAACTTACACCGTTAAAAAGGAAACGATGGATAGTGCAAAGAAATTAATTGAGACCAATACCGAAATGGAAACAATTTTGGTTGATTTGGTTGGTGGTGCTGTAACGGATGAAAATATAGCAGTTGTTGCTTATTATGCTGAAAAATTTGGTTTAAGTTTAGAAGAGCTGTTAAAAGCTCTTCAGTAGCCGCGTACGCGGCTCCAATACGGGCAAAGCCCGAACCCCTTTCAACTTATGAAAATCTACAGAAAAAGGTGAAATATGTATTTATTAATTGGATTCTTGGCGGTTATGGCAATTTTAACAGTAATCGCTATTGTTAAAGGGTTTTTCAGATTTGTGAAATTCTTAGCCTTCGTGGCTGTTCTTGGGATTGGTTTCTATTATGTACAAACAAAAGAACCCCAACAACCAACTGAGCCGAAAATTGAACAATCAAAAACCATCTCCGACTATTTTAAAGACTTACTTGGAGACATCACAAGTCAAAGTACAACAGAACAAGTTGATAACTCAACAGTTGAATTAGTTGAGCGTTTAACCGGTAGTGAACAATCATCACTGGATGAAAACGGACAACCGATTGGTTCAGCGAAACATGGAGCAACATTTATTTTGGGTGACTTAGACCAATACGGGCGAGCAACATACGGACACATCCTAGTGACTGACGCTCAAGAACCTGGACAAAATGGTGAAGACCGTCCTGGCAAAATTACCGAAGACCCAGCAGATTGGAAAAACTATAAGTTCAACAATGTTTGGGTTAATGACCGAACACATACCATTGGTTTTCAATTTGGTGGTGTAAACAGTGATAAACGAGTATTAACAACCGCTGGTGCTTATTTGAACCGAGGTACTGAAGGTAATGGTTCAGACCAAAATAATCCAGATTCAATGTTGTACTATGAACAACGACTTGATTCATGGTTAGCAACCCACCCCAACTTCAAACTTGATTTATATGTTAAACCAATTTACGAAGGCACCTCAGGTGTTGTAAAACAAATGTACATGCAGTGGGTAGGTGTTGATAGTAATAATGAAACAATTGTAATTAATATTGGTGGTAAATCTCAACAAGACGGAGATTACTCATATGTTGTTTTAGATAACGTATTCCCAAACCTTAATATTGATTACCAAACTGGTTATGTGACGAAAAAATAAAGGTTAAAAACCTTTATTTTTTTGTTGCAAAATTTTCAAAAATATGATATAATAAAGAAGAGGTACAAAAATGGTAGTAACTGTATTTTTCAGAAACAAAGATAAAAAATCAGCAAGAGAAGAAAAAATGACAAACTTCCTGATTGATGAACAAATTCCATACATTGAAAAGAACATCTATCAACTACAAAGAGAAGAACTGATGACCATGTTAAGATACACAGAACGTGGTTTTGATGAGTTATCCGGTAGTGTTAAAAACCGAGCAGATGTCACAACAAATCAAATGTTGGAAATGATTCGCACTGGAGAGTTTAAGGTTAAAACACCAATTTCTATTGAAGGTGAAAGAACTTTAATCGGTTATAGTGACGAACAAGCAAGAGTCTTTATTCCAAAAGAACGCAGACGTGTTGAAGCATTAACTAATGCAGCTATCGCAGCTGAAATGTTTGGATTAGAAACAGAAGACTTAGAAGGCCAATCGCTACACGATTTGGCTATGGGGGCTTAATTGCCCCCAACCGTCTGAAAACTTTCAGACTCCCCGAAAAATTCATGAAAATAAATAAATTACAGAAAGAGGTAATGATATGAAAATCTTTTTAAAAATTATGAAAATCTTGGTGGGTTTGGCTATAGTTGCCGCGGGAATCTATGCATTTGCACATTTATTTGCATTATTCATAGTTGCTATATTAATGATGTTTGTTGCGCACGCATTGAGTGATTAAGCACGCGAAAACGTGCTTTTAAAGGAGAAAATTATGAAAAAAAGAAAGAGACCAAAAAAAGCTAAACCATCTATTGACACCGTTGACCAACTACACGAGTATTTCAATAAGAAAGTAAACCAATATATGAATGAGCCCCTATCCAAACCGGATTGGAACGCTCAAATGGCCCATACTATGATGACTGCGATTTATAGCTATAGTCAGCATTTGTATAATGATGATAAACCAAAAACCCGATTAGGTTTGTCTGAACATGTAGGCACTTATTGCTTGTTCACTGGTCAAATTATAGCAGTGAAACGCTTCAAAACAAAAGCAGGATTAGTATATCGAGCGTTAATCTTAAACCCCTTACTTGTTGCATCCTTGTATGATAATCCAAAAACTCATCCCTACAAAGAGGATGGTACAGTAACAAAGGCAAAACAATTCGACACACATATTTGGGTTGATTTGAAAACCTTATCATATGATAAGACCAATCTAAATCTACGAACCATAATGGTGGGTGAAACATTAGCATTTTCAGCCAAAGTTATTGTATATCGTGGTAAGGTGGACTTAGAGTACAAACGAGTTGGTAAGTATGGGATTACAGATAGTTATGTTATCGACACCAGCATTAACTATGGTAATTATAAGATAAATCCAGCCTATAAACCAGACACATCTAAATACACTATTTTAGTTGGTAAAGATGGGAAATATCGTTATAATAAAACTCATTATGACCCAAAAGTGTTCAAAGAAATAGATGAATATGATGAAAGCGAATGGTTCGATACAGAAAAAGACAAAGTTGGTACGAATTTGGCTGTAAAAGTCGCACACAGTATCGGAATTTATGTTATTCATCGATTCGATAAGGGACTACAACAAGCGATTGATGGACTCTTAGTCTATAACAAAGAAGTAGACAGCTATGAATATGTAGATAAAGATAAACAAAATGACCCCAAATACTCTAAGTATAGACCGGGGGAGGGTAAAAATCCCTAATAAGTAAACCGATTTAAATAAAAGGTAGAATTATGTTTTTTCAGAAAAAAAATGAAATGTCAACTTGTAAAAAAGAAAAGCACCAATGGGTGAATTTCGAATTGAAAGCATACCCACATAAGCAAAAAAAGGCTGAAGAATTCATTGAGAATTTAATGCCTGAAATTGATGAGTTTTTACAAACCGTAAGTGTTTTAAAAGACGAAAACATCACTTTGAGTTTTGTTGATGACCGTGCGGATGATGAAATCTCAGATTATACTGGAGAATTTTTCGGACGTACGGTGCCACAAGATTCTGGAGCTTCCTATTTTTACAAAACAAGAGCAAATAACAGCCGGGTTATTGTCAACCTATACAACACCGCATCCATTGTGCATGAATTTGGACACATTTTAGATGTGCACTCAGACGGCGATGATAAGAGTATTCGATGGTCTGAAAGAGACGATTTCAAACCAATTTTGGAAGAATATCGCGCACGATTAAATGAGTATCAGGCACCAGAATGGTATAAAAAGTATTGTTCGGAACCAACGGAAGTATTTGCTAGACTATTTCAAGAATATCATAAAGATTTATTTTCTGAAAACGATTTGACCGAAATGTGGTCTTATGAAGTTGGAGAAATTGTTGCAGCAGAGTTATACAAAGATAAATATCAAGAAATAACCGAATATTTCGATACACATTTACCCGAAGTCTACGCACAATCCGAACGTTATAGAATTGTGGAAAGTTTAATCGCAGACATGAAACGAATTGAGATGGAAGACGCCTTGACAATGTGAGGCAAAGGTGATATAATAGAGGTATGAAGAACTTATTATTACTCATTGGTGGCCTGTCATCAATAATACTTTTAGGTTCCGCATCACCAAAGACAGAAACAGTGCAAACAACTCCGGTTAACGAGACTGTAAATCTTGAAGAAGATGCGAGAAAAGCAGATTTGTTAGTCCTTAAGGATGAGGTGACCAATAAAATCAAGAAATTAGAACATTTGACCGATGCGTCAAGCTATATTTCACAGGTGAAAAACGCAAAAACAGCACTAGAAATAAACATACATCTGCAAAACGCCGTGAATAAAAACGAAGAAGCTAAGAAAGCTGAAGAGGTCAAGAAGGCTGAAGAGGCAAGATTGGCGGAAGAAGCTAAGAAGGCTGAAGAAGCAAGATTGGCTGAAGAAGCGAGATTAGCAGAAGAAGCTAAGAAAGCTGAAGAAGCTCAGGCTGTTGAAGCAAATCCAGTAAGTTCTGAAATGTTGTATACTCTAGACCAATTCATGTTCGCTGGTGTGATAAACTACGCAGGCTACAAGTACACTTTCTATTCTGAAAAAATTTTACCCGGGATGGGACTTTCAATCCCTGGACGACATGTAAACGCCAATGGTTTTGTTGCTGACGGCGATGGCTACATTGTTTTAGCAAACGATGCACCCCTTGGAACAGTGTTCCCAACACCTTTTGGAGCACCTGGCAAAGTCTATGACAGAGGTACCGGTGGAAATCATTTAGACGTATATGTACAATAAAGCAGGAATTACATGCTTTTTTGTGTGTTCAAAATCACATACGTGATTTTGAAACTTCGGGGCCAGCCCCGTGTTGGTGACCTTGTCACCAACCTTTCCCCCGACCATTCACGATAACAACATACAGGAAAAATGGAGGTCAACAATGAAAATACATATTGAATCAGCAGAAAAAGCCTTAAAAGCTATATATTTTAATCAATTCTATTCCTATGATTTGGAAAAAAACGAAATAAAATATGAAGACTATGCTGTAATCTCAATCAGAGACAACGACCAACCGTCACCAATTGAGATTAAACCTGTAGGTAATTTGAAAGCTGTTTTAGTAACAAGTTTCACAGACCTACCACCAAGTGAACTAATAGCTGATGGTATAACAAAAGAAACATATGATAATAGATATGGCGGATACATGAAACCGTTCACCGTCAAAGAAGCCTATGAAATAATAAATTTTGTGAGAACCTTACCATTCTGTAAACATATACTTGTACATTGTTCAGCCGGCATTTCACGAAGTAGTGCGGTTGGTGCCTTTCTGGAAATGTGGCTAAACAAAAACACATGGGTAACAGAAGAACTCATCCACACCTCAAACTATGAATTTCTGAACATTTTGTTGAAAACCTTTGACAGGTATTCGACTTTCGATGGTCAAAAATTACCAAAAGAAATAGAAGAACCAATAGAGGTAAACACTTTTGATATGTGGGATATGTGGAGTGACCATGATACAAAATTCGGCCCTCAATATTTCACAACAATGTTGACCGTAAACGATAAAATTAATTTACAAAAATATAACAGAGGTGAAAAATGAAAAAATTAGCAATCTTACTCCTATCAAGCTTTTTGTTGACCGCATGTATGAGTGACGCAGAACTATCACAACAACAGATTCAAAGACAAAAAGAAATCAAAATGCGAGATGACGTGACAGAACGATATCTACCAAAAGAGTTAACTGTTGAAGACGTGAAAATTAGTGATGATGAAAAATTAATCCAAATCATCACAAGAGATAATTATGAAAACGTAAACATCCCCAATTTGTACAGCTTTTTAACAAACAAAAAGAAACAAAATCAAATTGTAAATTTCGACATTGACACATATCAAGACGGATATAAATTTTCTGATGACCAAGTCGTGATTATAATTGAAACAAAATAGGTAAAATATGGACTTAATAAAACAACTAATCCAAAACAAACAGAACAAAGATGACATAGAAACACTGGTTGTAGATATTTTGGATGAGATAATCAAGTATGAAAAATTACGGAAATCACCAAAATTTACCCACATTGTTGAATCTCCAGCCTTACAAAAACAACTACCAAACATATGGCAAGCCTTTCAAAAAGATAGTCAAAAAATGTTTCTCTTTGAAAACATTATGTCAATAGTCCAAAACGTATCTGACCAACAAGTACAGCTATATTTGGACTATCAAGACCAATTCACAAAAAGAGAAAAACGTAATTTAGAAATTATTGGTAACCCCAATAAAATCCAATTCTTATTTAAAGAGTTTTCAGAAGTACCGTCAACACTAGACCTGGACGCGGAATACCTAATCCTAACCAACAAAACAGATGATTATCATGTGGCGTCACTTATATTGTTTAATGATAAAAAGATAACAAGTTACACTGGTGAAATTTCAGACACAGAAGAAATCCCACAAAAAGTGCTTGTTGAACCCTATGTAAACCACATTAACAACCGAGAAATTATCATAAACAGTTATTCAATTCAGGGGAATAATGACTATAATTTCGGTAGTATTGAAGGTAAACCAATAAAGATTGATAACAACATCTTTTATGTTGGTGATAAAAGCATAGAATTAACAGAAGAAGATAACTATAAGCGACAATTGATTCATACAGACATTGAACAATTGGCAGAGTATTTAATTTACCTATATGAAAGAACGAGGTGACACATGTTTTTAGAAGACTATACCACAGTGGTTGAAACAGTCTATCAGCAAAGATACATAAACACTAACCCACTAATACCTAATTTATGCATGTTAATTGTGTTGATAACCCTATCAATAATCTATTATTTATTAAGAGTGCATGATAAGACTAAAAAATTAAAGACTTACGACCTCTTATTACTTCCAATCCTCTTTGCTTTAATTGGTACAGTTGTACCAACCACGGTGACTCACCGGTCAAGTGTTTTGTCATATAATTATGAGTACACAATTAATACAGAAAAACATAACAAAGTAGATGACTACGGAGTGAATCGTAGACATCTAGACACGGTAAGTTTGTCATTCAAAAACGATGACCTATTACCCAAACAATTAAAAAAATACAATAAATCAATATTTGATTTCGAAGACCGTGGTAACCACGACTGGATTGTTGGAACAATTGGCAAAAAAGGGATAACCTTGGTAGAAAAAGAATATCCCTCATATGACGAAGTAGAGTTGGAAGAAGTTCGAGAACAGTACGCTGACAATAGCTATGTTATAATTACCAAAGAACAATTAGGGGAAGACTATGATGTGATTGTTGAAAAAATGAAAACAATTCACGGGGAAAACTATCAAAACCCCTATCAGGTCAAATATCCTAACACGGAAGAATAGAGGTGAAAAATGAGAGTAACCGATTATACAAGAGTCATCGAAGATTTGTTTGGAAAACATTTGTACGATGACGCACCATCATTCACAGTAATACTGGGGATACTTACGTTTTTATTATTCCTAGCCTTCTTAGCAAATATCGACATAGAAAATAAGAAAATATACATAACAGATAAATCAGCCTATATTTTACCAGTGCTAATGATTTTCACAATCATTGGAATGCTGATTCCGCCAAAAGTTATTGAACGGTCATCAATATTGTCCGACAACTATAAATATACAATTAGTGAAGAAAAAGCTAACACGGTAGATAAATATGGAGTAACTCAAACAAGAGACAACCAAGTCCTAATAACCTTTGAATATGACCCACTATTACCTGATAAATTAACAACCGAAACGTCACTATTTAAGAAAGTATTTTTCGAGCAGACAAACCTAAACGAATTCATCGTGGGAACGATTGGTCAAGAAGGTATAACCATAATTGATAAAAACTTAGTCTTTGGCGACACAGGCCGGATACAATATCAATATCAACTTGACAAATATGTTATTTTAACAAAAGAAGAGCTTGGAAAAGATTATGACCGAATAGTTGAATCAATGCAAAACGTACATGGCGAAAACTATTTGAATCCATACCAAGTTAAATATTCGAGTGAGACAAAATGAAACGAATAAACAAATTACCAAATGAAATAAAAAATCAAATCCTAACAGAACACCAAAAAGCTTTGTCAAGAATGCTGGATGAAAAAACCACGGTAGTTATACCCATGCATACAGCCAACATGAACATTATCGAAAACGGAAAAGAAAGTATTAGAAAAACCATAATACCACCTTTGGCCGTATATGTTGGTGATTTTGTTGTTGGTGGTAAGGTGAAAAGTAGAGAAATCAAATACACCATCCTTTATAACAAAAAACCACTACCAATCTCACATATCTACAGGGGTAGTGGTCATTTGTGTTTGGGTTCTATATTTGTTCCTCAATTTATTCCAGCCCACAGCCCACAACAACCATTAGAAACCTTATTCTTACACAATGACCGGAACATCTCACACGGTAACCCTCAATTACCAATCACAGAAGCACAAATAAAAGAAGTAGAAGAAATAAGAAAAACTTATTTACCAAACCATAAAATAGATTTTGAAGCTAGTTGGGTTTTAAATGACACACTATGGTTAATGGGTTCTTATTTATTAGAAAATCATGACAAAGAAACAGCATTCAAAATTATGGATGATGTATTTAAAATAGTGTTCAAAAATTAAACAAAGAAAGTATAAAATATGACAAAAATTATAAACATGACAACACATGACGTAACAATGTTGGACAACAATGATAACATTGTGAAAGCATTCCCAAAAAACACAGAAATCCTAAGGTTGACAGAAACAACACGACCTGTGGAGGTTATTGATGGGGTATTAATCACCCATACTGAATATTCTGAACCAGTTAATTTACCAACAGAAACAGACGACACCTATTATATTGTGAGTCAAATGGTCAAAAACAATTTGAAGAATCGAAAAGATTTATTGGTGCCTACCGATATTAAACGCAATGCAGAAGGTGTTATTTTAGGTGCAAGAGCCTTGGGGGTGTAAATGAAATATCTATCAATAATGAAACTCATGTTTGCTACAAAAAAGCAAGTCAAACATAACTACCCTGGACAATATTCTAGAGGGTATGGTATCAAAGACAATGGGGAAAACACTTTATACGGTACATTTTCTAGTGATGTGGCAGTAGAGTTCAACAGTCGAACCAAAATCTTCACGGTTTACCAAGCCAGATACAGCTGGAGCGGTATAAGGGAAGCGCAAGTTCCTGTAAGAAACAGAAACACACTAGTATTCAAAATTCCAGAACTTAAAGCGCTAACAGACCTCGATATGCAATACGCAGCCGATGTTTTAATCAATTTTTTAATTGGATTATCTGAACATGAAGACCATGAAAATTGGTACACAAGTGTTCAAAGTCATTTAGTGGACACTGAAGCTGAAGCCTTAGGATTTACCCCTAAGCGACCATTTATTAAACGACTAAATGCTAATGGATATCTTTTGTATAACACCTTTAAACCATCAGCCTTCGTAGAAAAAGTAGATGAAACAGTCCATTCATACATAATCAACGAGTTCTGGGGCGAATATGAAAGACTAGCAGTTGTGTCTATAATGGCCGCCTTTGAAGAAGGTAAGAAAATCCTTGATGAGTTAGATTATGACCAATTAACAACATTGACTGAACTCGCAGCAAAAGTGCGGGTAAGATTGCAAGGTCGACGAACATTTAACGGCGACCAAAACGATGAAATAGTCAGAAAACAAGAAGCGTTGGAAACCTATTACCTAGACCAACAAAATAGACGGATACAAACAACGACTCAAAAATTGCCGTTGGGAGAAGTCAATATCGAATCAATGAAGGCTGGTGCAAAAGTAATTATAAAACTATCAGTAGAACCAGAATGGGTGTAAAATGGACGTATTAGAAAAATCATTTAATAATTTAGCACAAATTGGTATGGTCAAGGTTTACGAAAACTGTGTCCCTGTTTATAAAACAGATGAAACTGATTTTCGGATTAAAACAGACCGACTATCAGAATTTGTAAATGAAAATCTGGACAACCCTTTGTACCAAAATTTGAAACGCAGTTTAGACCAATTTATTGAAGATATGTTGGTTTTGAGAATTTCAGAAGACTCCTTGGAACAATATTTAAGAACCAATAAAGAAAATGCAGACATCCGAATGTATAAGCAAATTAAAAATAAACTACGCTTTGCAATTGTTGCGGTAACAAAACATGGTGAAAACCACCAAGACGCAGCAAGGTATGAGTTTCAATCCGTTAAACACGTTCGACAAAGAGATGCTCGTAAAGTTTTAAACAAACATAATCCATTTGCGGATATTACAATTGCAAACCAACAATTCCTCTATAAAGACCCAGACGGTGAATATGAAACATTAGCCTTCACAACAGGTCATACCTTGACAAAACTCACAACAAATGGCACTGAAGTTCTTGCTATGCAACCAGGTTTCAAAATTAGTAAAACTAACGACAGAAAACCAGTTTACAACCAAATGGAAATAGTTATGGATGACACTATCACAACACCATTACCAGAGACAAACGGTGAAGCAGAACTTATCTATATTTAATGGCACCTTTTGGTGCCTTTTTCGCCAAAAAAAGAAAGGCATAACAAAAAGTAAATGACAAGATTAAAAACAATTATCAAAAGAACAGAAGAAGGGGATTTGACCCACAATTTGGTCATGAGACGAAAAGCCGATGGGAGCGTCACGGTAATTGGTCAAATTGAGAACCGATATACAAACGGTGATATTTATTTGGTTGGGGTTTCATGGGTAACTGAATATGATTTCCAAGAAGGTGAAACCCTTGAACTATATCTTGCACCAAGCATACCAAACATCATCAACGACGTTGAAATCGATTACACTATCAACGAAACTGGTATGGTTAGTGAAGGTGTAGATTCCACTGAATATATAGATATTATTCAGAATATTTATACGCAAGATATCAAGCTCTTACTTGTAAATGAAGAATTGTTTGAAACCTATAAAACATATATCCAAGTGAGTGTGATGGTAAAACAGTTAATCAAAACCTACCCCGCTTATGGTAGAATTATGATTGACGGAGATGGACGAACCAAGGCCGTAACCATTCTTGATTTGTTGGAATACGTAACAGATGAGCAGAGGCAAGATTTACTCTTAGCTATGCAATATTCAAGTGGGAATATACAAACCCTTAAAGCCTTAGCTGAGCGCGTTCTTGAAACAGCTGACGCACCAGCAGTAGTTCATGATTTGATGACCCAAGAACAACAGGTAGAGGCCTTTATTGAGTTTTCTAAAGTTATCACAGAAGACCAAGAAGAAGTAGTAAGCGATGAATTAATCGAAGAGATGAAAGCATCTAAAGCCTACCAAACAGTTCTTGAAAAACTAGACGGTCATGGTTTTGGTTTATCAAAAACTCAACAATTCAATGTTTTCCAATCAGCTGGTCTTTTGTCCAAAGAAAACAAGTTGTTCAACCTATCAGACATGGGTTCTGGTAAAACTTTGATGACAGTTGAAACCATCTTCTTGTTAGATGTGGCAACAATCAATAAATTTGAAACCCAAAAGAACTATAACGACTATGTGAAATATTCGCAAGGTGTGAGCCTTCCAAATAAAAATTTGGTCACACCGAAATTGTCAGTCATTTCATCTTGGGTGAAAACCTTCGAATTGTTCTACGATGTGGAACAAGTAACGGATAATCACTATGTATTAAATCACACCCAAAACGGTGTTTTATACACTTCTGATTTGTATGTATCACCATTCACTGTTAAGGCAAGTACAATCACAATTGAAGAGGTGTTACCAAAACCCGAACAATCTAATGAATACCTAATTGTTGATGAAATCCATCAATTGGTACAAAAACCAATGACAAGAACCCGTATCTTTTCACCTGAAACGGTTATAGACCAATATAAGACCTTCATTTTATCAGGTACCTTGTCAAACTTGACTACCCATCAGTGGATGAACTATGTAAAATTGTTTGAAACCCAATATAATGAGTATAAGTTGGATAATTACTCAACAAAAGATATGGGTAGTGCCGCATCAAGCATGTATACAGAAACAAAAACCACCTTGCGTAAGTCTGGACGAAGCTTGTTGGAAGTGCAAAAACGCTACTTTGACCCCGAAGCTTTGACTGCTGAACAAACAGAAGTAGATGAGAAACATTTAACAGCCAAAGAAAAATATTATCATCTGAAATATTCAAGTAAGCTTTTGAAATTGACAAACCCAACAGAATCAGTTGAAGCAGCGATTGAAAAAGATAATTATGAAATCATTATCGACCCATCAGTGTCAGATACACCAAACTTCGAGCTATTTTACAACCTTGTTGGTGACCGAGCAATCACCGCACAATCGGTACAAATCGCAGAAGAATTGTTCGGAGAACAGAAAACACAGCATAATGCTGAAGTAATTAAGACACCATCAATGTTGACAAGTGATGACATTGAAATCATCAAAGCTTTGCATAAAATCACATCTGAGCATGATATTTATAAATCAAAACACATTGCGACCAAGCTCAACAATGCAATTTTGAACTTAAATGACGGTCTACAGGTTAAAAATATTTATGACTTATTGACAGGTTTTGCAGAAAACAACAGTCGTTTCTTGGAATATTTGACTGGTTTGGACTTGAAGGTCTTGGAAAAGTTGCCTGAAAGTTCCTTGATTGAGATGCCTGAATTAACGGAAACACGAAAATTCAAGATATTAAAATCAATCTTAGAGAACGAACATAATGAAACCTATCTGATTGTTGTAAATGATTATCAATCTATGAAACAATTGTCAGAGGCTCTAGGTATCAACAATTTGAGCAAGAAAGAAACAACTGACGCTTTGGGATACCAAGACGTTATTGACAGCTTGTTTGAGAAACAAAACGTTGTAATTGTACCACAAGACATGATTAAATCATCCTTGGACTTGGTACAAGCTAACCGCTTGATTCAATATCAGCTCAACTCAGAGATTTCAGATATTATCCAAACCCAAAACCGTATTAACCGAATTGGGCAAACTAGAGAAACAAAAGCTTTCTACATTGCAACAGATACACTACAAGAGAACATCATTGAACTATTCTTAGAAACCTATAAGAACATTCGTGTAGCCCATAAGGGTATTGTTGAACTCTTTGTTGACTTGTCAACACAGGTCAACGTTGTCAACGACTACATCGGCAAAGCCTTGCGTAATGTTGAGGCTTCAGACGGTGAACCGGTATTGTCTACAATAGAGGCCGTAGAGGTAGAAAACGATTCTGAGGCTTCCGACATGGAAGACATAAAATTAGCCGAGGTTGCCCTGTCTACAATAGAGGTTCTAGAGGTAGAAACCGAGGGTGGGTCTACTGACACAGAAGACAACCAGACATCAGCTACCTTGGATACAACAGAGGTTATAGAGGTAAAAAACGAGGTTGAAGAAGGTCAACTCACCTTGTTTGACTTATCTACAATAGAAGAAGTAGAAGTTGAAGAACGAGAAGAAGACGAGGTCGAAGAACCATTTGAGATTGAAGGTCAATTGAACTTGTTCAGTCCAGATGAGTTCGCAACCGACCATCAACTTATTCGCGCGTAGGCGCAGTGGCGGATGACGGCATCCACATAGGTTCGAGTCCTATGCGCCACATTGGAGGGAACGTATGAAATTCAAAGAAGGCGTCGCCTATATAGTAACAAAAGATACAATCGGTACATTCATCAAAGACGTGGAACAAACAGACATAATAATGTACGATGATATTAAAGAAGTCAAATACGATTTTAAAACATACATAAACAGCTTGGACTATGTCATTTTATTTATTGAAAATAACCAAGTTTGGTATGACACAACCTTTAGCGACATACATACAGTTGATGAAATAACACCTGAACTTTTAAGAAAATATTCAAGGTTAAACGAAAAAGCAATATATCGGTCAAAAAAGGTAATAATATGAACTACCCACACCTAGCCTGAGCCTAGTTTCTTAGCTGGCTTCGCCAGCGAGCTCAGGCTTGAGGAGTGGGTTTCCTACACTGACTATACTAATCAGTATAGGATTGAGAAGCTGGTTGAAGTGATTACTCATTTCTACCAGTGAATGACGACTATGAACTTCCAGAGTATCGCCCCTCTTTA